>Ga0193961_1000361_pt1 | contig 17788 bp, 13 predicted proteins | sample FB_4_MG_FD_140371 | JGI IMG/M metagenome (GOLD analysis project Ga0193961, IMG submission 140371) | Microbial mat bacterial communities from the Broadkill River, Lewes, Delaware, United States - FB_4_MG | ecosystem: Environmental > Aquatic > Freshwater > River > Microbial mats | place: USA...
GGCACACGTCCTTCAATACCTTCTGGTACTAGTTTATCAGCTGCCGTACCTTCTTGGAAGTAACGATCGTTTGAACCTTTTTGCATAGCTCCAATACTTCCCATACCACGGTATGACTTGTACTGGCGACCCTGATACATAACAGTCTCACCAGGAGATTCTTCCGTACCAGCAAGTAAACTTCCAGCCATAATACAACTAGCTCCAACTGCTAAAGATTTAGCAAGATCACCAGAGTACTTGATACCACCATCAGCAATAATAGGAACACCAAGTTTATGACCAACTTCTGCACATTCATCTATTGCAGAGATTTGAGGTACACCAACACCTGCAACTATACGTGTAGTACAGATTGAACCAGGTCCTATACCAACTTTAACACCATCAGCTCCAGCTTTAGCTAACGCTTCAACTGCTTCACCAGTTGCTACATTACCAGCGATTACGTCAACAGCGAGTTCTTTTTTGATCTGCTTAACAGTATCTATGATCCCTTTTGAATGTCCGTGAGCTGAGTCTAAAACTAAAACATCTACACCAGCATCTACAAGTGCTTTAGCTCTGTCCATTTGACCAACACCTATAGCTGCACCAACAACTAAACGACCAAAATCGTCTTTGTTTGAGTTTGGATATGCTATACGCTTTTTGATGTCTTTTATAGTGATCAGACCCTTTAAAAATCCATTTTCATCTATAATAGGAAGTTTTTCGATTTTATGTTTGTGCATAACATCTGCTGCATCATCTAGACTTATGCCTGCATCTGCAGTTACAAGTGGCATAGGTGTCATAACTTCAGATACTACTTTACGCATATCTTTCTCAAACCTCATGTCACGATTTGTAAGGATTCCTAAAAGCTTGTTATGACCATCTACTACTGGCACACCAGATATTTTATACTCACTCATAAGTGCATCAGCATCAGCTAGAGTAGCATCTGGGTTTACATATATAGGATCGATAATGATTCCACTTTCACTTTTTTTAACTTTTCTTATCTCTTTACACTGAGTTTCAATATCCATGTTTTTATGGATGATTCCAATCCCACCAAGTCTAGCCATAGCAATAGCCGCACGATGTTCTGTAACTGTGTCCATAGCTGCTGATACAATAGGTATTTTTAGAGTTATGTTTTTAGTTAGTTTTGTCTCAAGATTTACTTCTTTTGGTAAAACTTCTGAGTACTTAGGGATTAAAAGTACGTCTTCAAATGTTAAGGCTTTTTTACGAATGTTCATGGGAATCCTTTGAGATGATTTTTATAAACGAGATTATACCTTTTTTGTAGTTAAAATATGATAAAATTTTAAAAAATAAACTTGTTGATACAATAGTTGTAAATACAAGTATATTTGTTTTTTTATTTAAAGGGCAATTAATGGATTACGAACAGAATATCTCAACAGCAGATCTTATAAATAGACTCTCAATAGTAAATAAAAATAGTTTTAACAAGATGATCAAACGTTATGGAGTATCAGCAGAACAATGGAGTGTGATCTCTAAAGTAGTCAAACACAAGGGAATAACACAAAAGCAGCTTTCTGAAATGACGTATAAAGATCAGGGTAATTTAACAAGAATGATAGATAAACTTGTAGATAGGGGATACATACTAAGAGATGCAGATGAAAATGACAGGCGAAGTGTAAAACTTCTAGCCACACATAGCTCCAAGCAGTTGGTTGAAAAGGTATTTTCTATAGAGCAAGAATATAATGACAAGCTGTTAAAAGGTTTTAGTCAAGAGGATAAAGAAAGTTTTACGGAGCTTTTAAATAAGTCTTATCTAAATCTTTTGTAATTATTTAGTTAAGTTATATAAAATTGCTTTTGAATTTTGTTAGGCTAAAATTAATTATAATGAGTTTATAAACATTTTTAGATTTAAAGCTATAGAATTAAATCTAAAACCCATAGAAGTTACCCTAAGTTTATTAGACGAATTATCCAATATAACAATTAGTTCATCATTTTTAATATCTCTATAGATATATGAACTAAAACCTTGCCATCCGCCTGCATGTTCTACAGAATCATCACTATTTATAAACCATCCATAACCATATTTTGTTTTTTTTCCATTGTTTAGTATCGCTGGGACATATGCTTTGTTATATTCGTCATTAGATATTAAAGTGCCTTCTATTAGAGCTTTGTGCCAAAGATATAGGTCATATGCACTAGAGTATATGCCTCCATCTCCCACAACACCATCAAAATAATTAAGATCTTGTGGTATTTTTTTCTTACCAAATAACCAATACTTGTATTTGTATCCGTAAACTCTATTTTTTGGTTCTTGTTTTGATAAAAGATTAAAGATCTGAGAGTTGTTCATTTTTAAGGGTTTAAATATATTTGATGACATAAACTCATAAAATGATACACCAGATACACGAGCAATTATCTCAGCAAGTAAAATATATCCTGTATTACTATATTGAAATTTTGAACCGGCTTCAAAGTTTAGAGTTGGTTTATACTTATTGTAAATAAAAAGCATTTTCTCAACTGTGAATAAATTATGATCTTTATTGTACTTTTGAGCTAATTCCATATAGTCAGGTAATCCTGATGTATGATGGAGTAGTTGCTCTATAGTTATAGTTTCATAGTAGTTAAGTTCAGGTAAATAGTTTGAAATTTTATCACTATAATTAAGTTTGGATTGAGTTTTTAAGATCATGATCCCAGTAGCTGTAAATTGTTTTGAAACAGAAGCTAGGTTAAATGAAGAATGTTCAGTTAATAAGTTTTTAGAATTGATATTGTCATTTCCATATGCCTTGGAAAATATAATTTTCCCCTGCTTTGAAAGTAAAACAACACCGTTAAATTTATCTTTTTTATGAATAGATTTTAACCAGTCATTTAAAGCTTTTATTTTATCATTTTTTGTGGAATCTACTTTTATTTTTAGCTTTTGGATACGCAATGTATTAAAAACAATAAAAAAAGCTATAAATATAGTTGCTAATCCTAAAATTATTGCTACTAAAAACATCTATCTTCTTGTATACATAACATTTGTTATGTGTTTTTTTCAATATGAATTTCTCTTAAAAACAAAAACAAAGGTAATCCAAAAGATACTCCAACACTTAATGTTCCTACAACAGGTAACCAAACTTTAGACATGGACAATTTTTTACTTTCATAAATAATAAATAAGATCAATACTACTGCAGATATAATTACATCAAGCCATGCAAACAAGCTCAATTTGTCTTCAATAATTGTACTAATAAATAAGGAAATATTAAATCCAAATTCATTTAGCCATAATAAAAATTGCGATAGTGGCAAAGCAAATCCTAAAATAGTTAATAATAAATAAATTCTTTTCATATACTCATATCCTTTTTGATTTCAGGGCCTATCCAAAAAAATGGATTGTATGCAATTTCCCAAAGATGTTCATCTAAGTCTTTAAAGTATCCATGAAAACCACCCCATGAAGTTTTTTGTGGAGATTTTACGGAAGTAGCGCCAGCAGCAAGTGCTTGCAAATAAACTTCTTCAACTTCTTTTTCTGATTTTACATTATGTGAAAGAGTAAAATTGTTAAAGCCTTCACCTTGAGGTGAAACAGAAGCATCTTTTGCTAGATCATTTTTATTATATAGTCCAAGCCAAGAACCATTTAGTTTAAAAAATGCAACTTGCGGAGGCGAGTCTAACTTTGGAAAGCCCAAACCATCTTTATAAAATTTTACAGCTTTATCAATATTTTGTACTCCTAAAGTAATCATACTAATCCTTGGATTCAATGGGACTCCTTATTATTTGTATATTATGATTTGTTATTGTAGTATACCAAGTTTATATATACCTAGAATCCACTTTAAGAAAGTATGTATTATAGAAACTAACTTTTTTTTCAAGATTTTGTTTTAAAACCCATATGATGGGTAATGTTGGTTTTTATCAATATTGATATAAAAAAGTGCAATAATTATAAAAATAATAGCACCAATCAAAGATTGATACCGCAGTTGCAAGAGCCACTCCTAAACTCCACCATGAATCTCCTATAAAATGATAAAAAAATAAGTAGTACAATATGATTAAATATTTTTCTTTCAGAAAGTATGAAAATGTCTTGATGAATAATGAAGAGGTTAAAAAGTTTTTAGATCAAAAAAGTATGAAGAGAGACACTTCATACTAGTTTTACATGTCATAAGTATTTAAGTAAGACTTACAGTTTACCCTCAGCCTTAGCTTCAGCGAACTCTTCGTAAGTACCTTTAAAGTCGATGATCGTACCATCTTCTTGGATCTCTAAAATACGTGTAGCGTAAGCATCAAGTAACTCACGGTCATGAGATACACAGATCACATTACCTTTAAACTCATGTAGAGCTTCACCAAGTGCAACGATCGCTTCAAGGTCAAGGTGGTTTGATGGCTCATCAAGAACTAAAAAGTTTCCACCCTCTAACATTAGTTTACTTAACATCATACGGTGTTTCTCACCACCAGAGATACTTACTACAGACTTCTCTTGCTGTTCACCATTGAAAAGCATACGACCAAGACAGTTACGGATCTCAGCTATATCACGCTTAGGATCAAATGCACGTAACCAGTCGTAAAGTGTACCGTCACCGTTAATAGTATCTGCAGTATCTTGTGGGAAGTAACCAGGCTCTATCGTAGCACCCCATTTTACTTCACCCTCAGTAGGTTTCATCTCTTCCATTATTATTTTAAGAAGAGTTGTTTTACCAGCACCATTTCCACCGATAAGTGCTACTTTTTCATCCGGCTCAAATTTTAAAGTGATGTTGTTAAGAACTTGTTGGTCACCATAAGAGTGAGATATATTGTGGATCTCTAATGCTTCATCACCCATTGCTCGCGCAGCTTTAAAAACTATACTTGGATCACGGCGAGATGATGGTTTAATATCGTCTATTACAAGTTTGTCTAGTTGTTTTTGACGTGAAGTAGCTTGTTTTGCTTTAGATGCATTTGCAGAGAATCTGCGAACGAAAGCTTCAAGTTGCTCTTTCTCTTTCTCTTTTTTAGCATTGTCTAGTTCATTTTGTTTTGCGATCACATTTGCAGCGATATACCAGTCATCGTAGTTTCCTGTAAACTCACGGATTTTTTGGTAATCAACATCTAGTATGTTTGTAACAACTGCATTTAAAAAGTGTCTATCGTGAGAGATCACAACCATAGTACCTTCATGGCGTTGTAGTTCATCTTCTAGCCATGAGATTGTTTGGATGTCAAGGTTATTTGTAGGCTCATCAAGGAAAAGTACATCTGGTCTTGGAAAAAGTACTTGAGCTAGTAAAACTTTAAACTTATCAGCAGAGTCAAGTGAGCTCATAAGGTTGTAGTGATCACTTGCAGGTATACCAACATTTTCTAAGATCTTACCGATGTTTACTTCATACTCATAAGTTGGATCTTCTTCAACAGATATTACTTCAAGTTCAGCTAAACGGTTGTTTACTGCGTCATCTTCAAAGTCACCGTTTGCATATAGATCTTCTTTTTCTTTTACTGCATCATATAGTCTTTTGTTACCATAAAGAACTGCATCCATGATCGTGTAGTCTTCAAAAGCAAACTGGTTTTGACCAAGAACACCAACTTTGTTGGCTTTAGGGATGATCACTTCACCTTCAAACTCGTTATCTTGACCAGAAAGAATTTTTAAAAATGTAGTTTTTCCAGCACCATTAGCACCGATAAGACCGTAGCGTTTATGACGGTCAAGTTTTAGATTGATTTCTTGAAACAAAACTCTGTTTCCAAAGCGTTTTGTTAAATTTTGAACTGTTACCATGCGTATCTCTCTTAGATATAAAATAATTTCGCGATTATATCCAAGAGTTGTTTAAAGGGAGGTTACTTAATTATTTACATATTGATGGGTTTTGTTTACAAAGTCCATCAACGTATTTTTTAGCAAGAGTATTTCCATTGTTTGCAGATTCTAACCATAGTTTATATGCTTGAGATTTATCTTTTTTTACGCCTTCGCCTTTGTAGAACATTAGACCAAGGTTTATCTGTGCTTTAGCATGACCAACATTAGATGCTTTTTTAAACCACTTTGCAGCTTTTTCAAAGTCTTGTTCTACATCATTTCCCATATAGTACATTTCTCCAACCTTGTTCTGTGCATTTATATCACCTTGTTTTGCTTTTGAGAGAGTTCCTTGAAAACTATTTGCATATAAACTTGATAATAATAATGTCACGATGAATAAATATTTCATTTTTTTCCTTTTAAATTATTAGAAAAATTAGTTTATAATAATAATTCTTAATTATTGGTAATATTTACTGTTATCAATGTGATATTTTAAAAAATTTATGAATAAACTTTATAGTTGTTAAACCCTTTTTTCTTAGCTGTGTACATAGCTTGATCAGCATGTTTTAAAAGTGTTTGAGCATCTTTTGCATGATCAGGGTATATACTTATTCCAATACTTGTCGAAGGTATAATTTTATGGTTTTTTATACTCAGTTCTTCTTTAACTTTATCTATGATTTTTTTAGATATATAAATTGGGTCATCGTTATTTTGTATTTCATTTAAAATGATTGCAAACTCATCACCACCTAGTCTTGCTACGATGTCTTCTTCTCTTATAGAACTTTTAAAACGTTTAGCAACCTCTTTTAAAAGGTAGTCTCCTGTTTCATGCCCATATGTATCATTTATATTTTTAAATTTATTTAGGTCTAAAAATAAAACAGCTATTTTGTAATCATTTCTTTTTGCCATATGAATTGACTTTTCAAGTGTGTCGTTAAAGTATATTCTATTAGGTAATGACGTGAGGTTGTCATGTGAAGCAAGATATGCTAAATTTTTTTCGTAGTTTTTACGATCTGTAATGTCTGAAAAAACAGATACGTAGCTATTTACATTACCATCATCATCTGTAACAACTGTTATACTTTGAAGTGTGGTAAAGTACTCTCCATTTTTACGTCTATTGTCTAACTCTCCTATCCAGAATCCATCTTTATCCATTTTTTTCCATAACTTTTTAAAAAACTCTTTATTCTGAGTTCCAGCCTTTAATAAACTTGGATTTTTCCCTTTTACATCTTCAAATTCATACCCTGTAATTTCTGTAAACCTTTTATTCACCCTTGTTATTTTTACCTTTGCATCGGTTATTATAATCCCTTCATATGTATTTTCAAAAACTAATGATGCTTCTTTTAATGCTATCTCATTCTTTTTTTGTTCGCTTATATCTTCAACACTTGACCATATGAGATCTTCTCCATCAATATGTAAAAGTGAACCGGAAAGTCTGACATTAATATGATGTCCATCTTTATGTATATATTCTTTTTCATATGGGCCGTATGAAGAAGTGTACTTTAAACTCTCAAGTTGTTCTTCTTCCTCATTTTGATACTTTTTAGGGGTAATATCCCAGTAGTATAGTTGTGAAAGTTCATCTTGGGTATATCCTGTAAGTTTTGCAAAGGCTGGATTTACATCTATTAACCTTCCTTTCATATTTGTTAATGCTAATCCAATTTTTGATTTGTTAAATAGTAAGCGGTTATACTTCCTACTATACTCAATCTCTTCTACTAGAGGTTTTGTAAATTTTATGATAAAAATACTTCCTATAATTATTAAAGCTACTGCTCCAAGTAAACCAAAGATAGTTTCCTGTATGTAAGGTTGTCTAATTTCGGAAAGGTCTATTTTCGCGACAATTCCCCATTTTACGTAGTTTAAAGTTGTATATGCAGCAAGAACTTCAACCCCTCTATAATCTAATCCGACAAATACTCCAGAATCACCTTTTAAAGCTCTTCTCATAGGCTCTGCTAATTTTGAATCCTTAAAAAGTACAGAATTCATCCTATTTACTTCATTATGACGATGACGAAGTAAAAAATGAATTTTGTTATTATCTAGTTTTGCAAGAGTAAATTCACCACTTTCGCCAAAACCAATAAATTGTTTATGAGCATGTATTAGGTTATGTAAGACTTCGTCTTCAACATTTTGTATTGACATATTATGATCATCTATTTCATGTCTAAATATTGTATTGATCATACTAGCTTGACTTTCAACAACTTCTTTGAGGCGATCTTTTTGTTGGTCAATTCCTATTTGGTATAACCTATGAATAGATATACATGTAACTAAAAAAATTATTATTGCCATTAATAGGATTATGTAGTAGGGGGAGTGAAGTAGTTTTTTATATGGAGTACTGTCATGTCTATATCTGTTCATAACAGTACCCCTCCTTATTTATTAGTTAAGATAAGGTTTAATTATATTACATCATTATTAATTTATGTTAAATGTTTTATTTTAGTTTTGAACTTGGTGCTTTCCAAAATTCCTCTTCTGGCTTACCATCATGCATACTTTGATGATATTTTTCATCTGTACGCTCAATCTCTGCTCGGATCAGATTTACAACAGCTTTTTGAGCACGTAGAGGCTCTGGTAATACACAGTACTCACCCTCTGTAAGTTCATCGTTAAAATGTTCTTGATTAAATTCTTTGCCAAGGTATGTAGCTATATACTTTGCATCACGTTCTGCATTTCCAAGACATGATGTAGCACCAGGGGAAGGTGTCATGTTGAAGATTAGCCCTTCGCCTGTGTAGATCGAAGCTTCACCAAGCATTAGTTTTTGCTCGTCTTTGTTTAAAACCTGAGGACGTACACCTCCAAAACCATCTGCATATTCAAACTCATCCATTTTGAGTCCAGGTACTACTTTTTTTGCAGCACGTAAAAATAGATACTTGTTTAAAAAAGGTACCTCATACAAGAAGTTTGTTAAAAGGTAATTTCTAATATCACTCTCTTTTAAAAGTTTCCAAAGAGCTTTAACTATGTTCATATCAAATCTAAGGGTTTTCCAAAAGTCCATATATGTACCAGGTTTGAAACGTTCTAACTTTGGAAGAACAAGTGCTGTTGGACCAAAGCGTGTATTTCCATCTGCAAGAATATCTGGATCACCATGAAGTGCAGCAAATGGAAGTTTTGGATTTTGGATCATATAAACTTTACCATTAAGCAGTTTTTTTTGAGTCATGTAAAAACTACCAGCAACAGGAAGACAGCCAAGATTGTGACCAAACCCCATACGATGTGCTAAGAAAAGGGAGTGTGCACCTGCATCTGTAGCTACGAAGTCTGCATAAAAGTTCCCAGTTTCAGTTTTTACAACATAACCACGTTTTTTAGAACGTTCTATATCTTTAACTTCTGTATTTAAAAATAGGTCTACTGTAACACCATCTTGTTTTTTTGCACGTTCAACGAAGTCAATTGACAACTTTTGAAAATCAACTGTAGTCCATTGACCCTGAGTACCTACACCAACTATATGTTCAGGTCTTTCATTTCCATTTTCATCGTAAACTACACGTGGTTCTAGTTCTTTTAGTTTTTCTTTGTCCCAAACTTCTAAATAAGGGAAAAGTTGGTTAAACTCTTCAAAACGGTGAAGTAAAAACTCAACCTCTTTTTCGCCAACACCAAGTGCCATCTTTTGGTGTGAAAAGATCACTTCATTTTGAAGTTGATTGTTTAAGCAATATCTTTCAACCATTTTAGATGTACGTTTAGTAACAGCAGCTTTTTCTAGGGTATAATTTGTCTCTATATCACCTGCATGTATAGTTTGAGAATTACTAGTTCCCTTTGAATTTAGTGTTGAGATATCCTCATATTTTTCAATAATTGCGATCGATTTTATGTCTGTGTATCTTGCAAGTGTATAAGACAAAGCTGCACCAGTTATGCCGGCACCTACAATAATTACTTCATAATTTCTAACTTTTGACATTATTTTATCCCTATTATGTATTAAATTGTTCGAATTATATCAAAGATTTGTATTTTAAACTAAGCTTCAATATTCTCTTGTGGTTTACCAAAGTAATAGCCTTGTGCATAATCTACACCAGATTCTAAAACTTTGTCATAAACATCTTTGGAACATACAAATTCTGCTACTGTTTGTATATTCATTTTTTTAGCAAACTCAACAATAGTCTTGGTTATGGCGATGCTATTTTGATCTATATCAATATTTTTGATCATAGAACCGTCTATTTTTATATAATCAACTTGAAGTTTCATAAGATATTCAAAGTTAGAATACCCAGTACCAAAATCATCTATGGAAATCTTAGTACCAAATCTTTTTACATCATTTATAAATTTAAACACTTCATCAAAGTTTTCAATACCTTCAGACTCTATAAGTTCAAAAACTATATTGTGACTAATTTTAGATGTATCTAGCTTTCGAATAATAAAGTCATATATCTCTTTGTTAAGTATATCTTCAACGGATATGTTTATAGATACTCGTTTGTCTGAGTTTTTAAATACTTCAAAGGTTTTATCTATCATAATTTTTGTCAACTTATGGTAGAGTTTATTTTTTTTAGCCAAGTTTAAAAAATGAATAGGTGCTATATATGTTCCATCATCATTTTTGATTCTTATTAGAGATTCATACTTAATAACTTCTTGAGTTTTACAATCAACAATTGGTTGAAAGACAGGTACGATCCTATTTTCCTCTATAGCTTTTTTAAGGCGCTTACTCCATAAAAAGTTTTTCTCATATTCTCCTGTCATCGCCATAGAATCATCATAAATTAAATAATTTTTCTTCTTTTTCTTTGCAGTTATAAGTGCAGTGTCTGCATTTGGTAATAATGAGTTACTACCGTATGAAATACCTATAGTTGCACTTATATTTATTTCAGTTTTTTCATCTATATAAAAAGAATTTTTTGTGATCTTTTTACTAACTATAGAAGCATATTGAGATATAGCATCAATATCAGCACCATCATCACAAAGATAAACAAACTCATCTGAGTGTGTTCTGTATAGTGAGTCCTTATTTGGCATAATATCTTGTAAAAACTTAGCAAAATTTATAAGTAAAAGATCACCTGAAGCATCACCGTAAAGGTCATTTACTTCTTGAAAAGCGTCTATATTTATTAACATTAAAGCAGAACTTTGTTTTTTCTCAAGAACCTCTATAAGTCTTCTTCTGTTTTTAAGTCCTGTTAGGTCATCGTTGTAGAACTGATACTCTATTGAGTCTAACATAGAGTTAAATACATCTTTTATGGAGTCTATCTCTTCTATCTTGTCATCACTAATAACTCTTTGCTTCATGTTTTTTGACTTAGTAATGTCTGTTATAACAGTTGCAAAGTCTTTTATAGGTTTTAGTATATATTTGTCAAGTTCCATAAATATAGCTAAGAAAATTATCAAAGAAAATATTGATATAAAAATTATAAAGAAGTTGATCATATAGCTAAGAGATACTTTTAATTCTTCTATAGGGTACGATATATTTATAACACCTAGCGTATCACCAACTTTAGAGTTTGTATGACATTTTAAACAATTGTTTTTTGCTATTACGGGGTAGAAGTATCTTATATTTGATCTTTTTGTAATTTTTAAAGACTCTTTTCCCTGCATGGCAGATATAACTTCAGGAATTGTTTCTCTTGCTTCTTTATCTTTTTGTATTTCTCCATATAGTGTAGCTACTAGTGTACTTCTATAGACATTGATGTCCATGTTTTCATCAACACTATTCAGTCGGGTTATGATCTCATTTAGATCATCTTGTGTCCAACCTCTTTGCATAGCAGAGTATAGTGACTCAAAAATAAGCCCACTTGTTTTTTTTGCATCGATTAAAGCTAGCTCAGAGATAGCTTTGTTCTTCATATATTCAGCATATGAGTATGAAATGGCTATACTCATAAATAAGGTAATAAAGATTATTTTAGCAGTTATTTTTGTGAAGCTAGTATGTTTACTCAAAAGAAGTTCTCGATCATTTAAAAATCCTAAATAAGGTACTTGTATATTGTATATATAAATTATTGTTATTATAACAAATATTTTATTCTAAATAGAAAAAATAGTGTAAAATACCTATATGCAAATAAGAGAATTAGATTTAAAAGAATTGCCAGAAGCATATGAAGTTTTATCTCAGTTAAGAGAAGATTTGACTTATGATGAATTTGAAGATTTAGTTTATGACATGAGACATAAAGATTATAAGATGATTGGTGTTTTTGAAGGAGTTGAGTTAGTAACTTATGCTGGTGTGTATATACAAACAAACCTTTACCATAAACGACACCTTTTTATAGATGATCTTGTGACTTATGATACATTTAGATCAAAGGGTTATGGTGATGCAATGATGGAATACTTGTTAAACTATGCAAAAGTAGCAATGTGTAAAAATATAGTCCTTTCTTCGGGACTACAAAGGTTAGATGCTCATAGATTTTATGAAAAAATGGAGTTTGATAAACTCTCTTATATGTATGTAAAAAATGTGTAAGTTTTTATGTGTTTCTTAAGTATATAAGTGTTACATCATCTTCAAAGTCATGTGAAGATATATTTTTTAAAGACTGAGTAATTGAGTCTGGATTTTGGATTATTTTTTCTGGAAGGAGATCAACCAACGTTTCGTGTTCATGCTCAATAATACCATCAGTATAAACCATAATCGATTCCCAATCTTCAAGTTCAATAGTATTACAAACAGGTAGTTCTGAAAAATTCATAAAAGGTGTATTGTTAGCTTTTAGTCTTAGTGTCTCATCTTTGGTTTTGATCAAAAATGGGTACATTCCACCAGATGAGTATGTTATGGTTTTTTTATCAGAACTTATTAAAACCATGGTATACGATAGTTGCTCGTATTCACCTAAAAAGTTTTTTGAGTTTGGATATGCTAGTTTAATCAACTCTTCTAGAGTATCTACTTTATGAATTGTGTGGTTTAGAGTTGAAGATATTGCAAATACGGTCAAAGCTGGTGATATTCCATGGCCTTGTCCATCAACAGTATAGATAAATGTGGAACCATTTTCCATTTTATAGATAGAATAAAAATCCCCACTTACAATGTCAGATGGTTTAAAAATAATTTCATATTCTTCCTCATCTAATTCATTTATAATACCAGTTTCAAGTTTTTCACGTGCTAGTTGTTCTTGTTCAGTTTTATACTTGTTAATTTCATCTAGTTTTTTGTTTAGTTTTTGGAGTTCTGTTATGTCATGTCTAATAGATATATACTCAATTATCTCATCATTTTCATCTAACACAGGAAATATAGAGGCTTCAACAGTATACTTCGAACCGTCTTTAGCTCTGTTTGTTACTACTCCAGACCAAGTTTTTTTAGCTTGTATAGTTTCCCATAAATCCTTGAAAGCTTCAGATGGCATATCTGGATCACGAACCTTGTTGTGAGGTTTACCAATAAGCTCATCTTCTGTGTACCCAGAAACTTCTAAAAATTTTGAATTTACATATGTAATTCTTCCATGAATATCAGTTTTTGAAACGATATTTGTTTCATCAACGATACTTTGGTATTGTTTTAAAATTGCATATTCATGTTCTGAAATATTTATGTTATTCATTATCGAATTATTCCTTTATGTTATTTTACCATAAACAGTTACTGATTTATTACATAAATATGTTTAAAAATTGTACTACATAAATGTTATAATCATTTTATGAAAACAAAATCACTTTATATATCTTCACAAGAAAAAAATGCCGGTACTCTTTTTATAACTATGGGTATGATGGAAATACTAAAAACAAACATACCAAAAGTTGCCTTTTTTAGACCTATAATCTATAAAGAAGATCAACTTGATGGTGACATTAGTTTCATAAATGAACGCTACTCTTTAGATATGAAATACAAAGACTGCTATGGATACGATGTAGATTTTGTAGAGCAGATGATCTCTGAAAACAGAACACATGAGTTAATTAATCTTTTAATTAAAAAGTTTAAAAAACTTGAAGACCAATATGATTTTGTATTGTGTGAAGGGATTAGGCGATCGTTTTTAACAAACACTATTAACTTTGATATAAACATACTTATAGCTCAAAACTTTGGCGCACCGGTTTTAAATATACTAAGTGCCAAAAATAAAAGTGTTGAAGATATACATGAGTATATATTAATAGAAAATGAAAATTTAAAACGAGAAGGTTGTACACACTTTGCTACATTTGTAAACAGACTTGAAGATAATCAGCTAAGACAACTAAAAGATAAAACAAAGAGCATTGATAATATCTATCTTTTACCTGAAGTAGAAGAGCTTACATACTTAAGTATTGCAGACATTATAGATGGACTAGATGCTGAGATCGTTATGATGGATAAGCTTGATCATTCAAGGGTTATAAAGTCTGTAAAAGTAGTAGCTTTATCTTTGGATAATTTTTTAGGTGTAATTGAAGAAGGAGAGCTTGCGATCGTCCCACCTGACAGAAGTGAGATCATACTTGGAATATTAGGTGCAATATATTCTAAAAGCTATCCAAATATAGCGGGGGTAGTCTTTCCTTTTGAGTTAGATATGCATCCAAATATAAAAAAACTTATTGATGGACTTGATGATATAAACACACCTATACTCTCAGTAAAAACAGATACTTACACAACTGCAAAAAACATATCTAAATTAAGTTCAAGATTGAGAGTTAACAGTACAAGAAAGATTGCACTTGCACTTGGGTTATTTAACAATAATGTAGATATTAAGAAGATAGAACAAAAAGTTCAAAATTCACAAAATGACATTATGACTCCTATGATGTTTGAATATAAACTATTTAATATAGCTTCAAGTAATAAAAAAACTATAGTACTTCCAGAAGCTGATGATGACAGGATACTTCGTGCAGCAGATATCATACTAAAACGTGATGTAGCAAATATAATTTTGTTAGGAGATAAAGCCGAAATTACAGATCGGTATGGAAGGTTAGGGTTAAACTTAGAAAAAGCAACCATTATAAACCCTAGCAATTCTGAACTGACAAATAAGTTTATAGATGAGTTTTACAATATGAGAAAAGCAAAAGGTCTTACCTATGAGGGTGCTGAAGATGCTATGGGTCATGTAAACTACTTTGGTACTATGATGGTGCATTTAGGTTATGCAGATGGTATGGTAAGTGGGGCTAAACACTCAACTGGAGATACTATACGTCCAGCCTTGCAGATCATTAAAACAACACCAGATGTATCTTTGGTTTCATCTGTATTTTTTATGTGTTTAAAAACAAAAGTTTTAGTATATGGTGATTGTGCTGTAAATCAAGATCCAGACTCAAAACAACTTGCAGAGATAGCATTCTCATCTGCAAAAACAGCAGAGGCTTTTGGAATAGATCCTAAGGTTGCACTTTTGTCTTACTCAACTGGCGATAGTGGAAGTGGTGCGGATGTTGATAAAGTAAAAGAAGCTACACAAATAGTAAAAGGTATGGATAGTAGCTATGAATTTGAAGGTCCAATCCAATACGATGCTGCAATAAATCAGGATGTAGCAGCTAAAAAAATGCCTAACTCTAAAGTAGCAGGTGTTGCAAATGTACTTATTTTCCCAGATCTAAATACAGGTAACAATACCTATAAAGCTGTTCAAAGATCATCTGGTGCTATTGCAATTGGACCTGTACTGCAGGGATTAAATAAACCTATAAATGATCTTAGCCGTGGTTGTTTAGTGGATGATATAGTAAATACAGTTGCAATCACAGCAATTCAAGCAGGACAAAAAGATGAAACTAGCAGTCATAAATAGTGGAAGCTCTTCACTAAAGTTTAAACTCTTTGATATGGATGATGAGAGTGTTGTCTATGAGATAAATCTTGAAGAGATAGACTCCCATGTAGATGCCCTTAACAAAGTAATAGAAGAGTTAAAAAAGATAGGAATTAGTTTTTATGATCTTGATGCAGTTGGGCATAGGGTAGTTCACGGTGGTGAAAAGTTTGATAAAGCTACACTGGTTACAGATGAGGTTATAAAAGAGATAGACAGACTAAGCCTGCTTGCACCACTTCACAATCCTGCAAACCTTCAAGGGATCATATCAGTCTCACATATAGCTCCAAACTTGAAACAGTATGCTATTTTTGATACGGCATTTCATACAACAATGCCTGAGGAAGCTTACATGTATGCACTTCCGTATGAGATGTATGAAAAATATGGGATTCGCCGTTACGGATTTCATGGTACAAGTCATTTTTACATAGCTAAAGAAGCAGCTAAAAAGTTAAATAAACCATTAGACGAGTTAAATATAATCTCTATGCACCTTGGAAATGGAGAAAGTATTTGTGCCATTGAAAATGGAAAGAGTATAGATACCTCTATGGGTTTTACACCACTTGAAGGCTTGGTGATGGGTACTAGAAGCGGAGATATCGATCCTGCTATAGTACTTTACCTGCAAAGAACACTTGGATATGATGTAAATGAGATGGATAATATTCTAAATAAAAAATCAGGTCTAAAAGGGATCTGTGGTAAAAGTGATGTACGAGAAATACTAGCTTCGGATGATGAAAAATCAAAACTAGCTTTAGATATGATGGTAAGACGTGTAAGAAAATATGTAGGTGCATACATGAGTCTTATGCAAAGGGTAGATGCACTAGTTTTTACAGGTGGAATAGGGGAACATTCCGAATATATTAGAGATAGAATCGCTAAAAATATAAGTGTAAAAAATATATTTGTTATAGACACAAATGAAGAGCTTGAGATAGCCCGACAGATAATTTATAAAAAGTGATTTAATGAACAACCTCCTTGATCTTATAAGTAAAAAAACAAATCTAAAAAAAGAATATATATCAAACATTTTAAAGCTTCTTGATGAAGGCTCTACTATACCTTTTATAGCAAGATATCGTAAAGAGATGACAGGCTCAGCTGATGATGAAGTACTTCGTGAATTTGAAGACGTATATACTGAATCTAAAAACTTCTTAGAGAGAAAAGATGAAGTTTTACGTCTTATATCTGAGCGTACAACATTAACGCAAGAGCTAAAAAAAAGTATAGACAATGCACAAAGTTTACGAGAGTTAGAAGATATATACCGTCCATATAAAGAGAAGAAAAAATCTCGTGCTACAACTGCAATAGATAATGGTCTAACTCCACTTTCAAACTTAATCCTAAAGTCCAAACTATCTAAAGCTGAGATCCAAAAAGAGGCTAAAAAGTTTATAAATAAAAACATAAAAAATATTGATGAAGCCCTAAATGGTGCAAAAGATATATTGGCTGAACGTTATGCTGAGACTCCAAAAGAGAGAGAATATGTAAGAAATACAATGTTGCGTCATGGAGTTTTGGAGGTTAAAAAAACTAAAACACTTGATGAAAACGGTGTGTATAAAAACTTTGTAGGAAGTAGTGAAAAAGTTGCTTACATTCCGTCTCATAGGTATTTGGCAATTATGAGGGGTGTTAAATCTAAGGAGTTGTCTGTAAAAATTGCTATAGATATACAAAGAATAGAAGATAGTATAAAAACTTACAAAATACCAAAATACGCATCGAGTTCGAGTGAATACCTAATAGAGGCTTATTTAGATGGACTTAAAAGACTTTTATTACCATCTATTGAGAGAGAAGTGCATAGTGAATTAAAAGATAAAGCAGATCTGGCAGCTATAGGTGTTTTTGGAAAAAACCTTAATCAACTTCTTATGACACCACCTGTAAGTAATAAAGTTATACTTGGTGTGGATCCAGCGTTTAGATCTGGTTGTAAACTTGCTGTTATAGATGAAAATGCAAACTTTCTTGACTCAGCTGTTATATATCCAACTGAGCCAAAAAACGATTATAAATCTTCAAAACAAAAAGTGTTAGA
>Ga0193961_1000362_pt1 | contig 17783 bp, 16 predicted proteins | sample FB_4_MG_FD_140371 | JGI IMG/M metagenome (GOLD analysis project Ga0193961, IMG submission 140371) | Microbial mat bacterial communities from the Broadkill River, Lewes, Delaware, United States - FB_4_MG | ecosystem: Environmental > Aquatic > Freshwater > River > Microbial mats | place: USA...
ACAGCTTTCAAGGTGATGCGTGCAACCTTCACAGGTGCACCTTTGTTTCTCGCCGACTTTGCTGTGATTGCATCGCTCGATGTCTCTGTGTTGACCTACACTGACACACCTGCATTTGGTCAGTACTGCTACATAATTGGCGCATGCTTGCCCACAGAAGTTGATCCAGCCTATTCGCTGTTCAAATGCGCCGCCACCGAGTAAAAAACACACAGTAATTTCGAAACTTTGATCAACCTAAAGATTTTAACTGCTTTTGGGAGTTTTTCGTTATCAAGACATCAAATATGCGTGCAATAAATGCATTTTTGGCCAAATAAACGTGGCTAGTGAAAATGATTTTAATTCTTGTGAAAGCAAACGACATTGAAAAACAAGCGCAGCGGCACAGTGTACCGATCAGTAATAATGTCTGGTCGCAAATTGGGATCGCGTACTGTCAACACAAAGCCCTGGATATCAGGATCGTACTCGAAATCGTTTTCTGTTGTAACGAGTTCCACTTCTGTGGCGCGACAATCGGCGCTGAGATCGAGTGCAACGTTATTGCTGTTTTGTGCGGTAGTCTCGGGAAGTAGAATGTAGGTCGTTGTTCCCGGATGACGAAACCACACAGAGTGCTGCAAGCCAAGCAAAAATTGTCGCTGATTCAGGTAAAATGTGCCATTCGTGTAGCCAACAAAGTGTGTGTCAGAGATGCTCTCGTTGAACGGATAAATCTTTTGCGCCAATGGGAAGCACAGTCGTTGACAAGCGTGATCAAAAATTAGATTTGCGAACCGATGCGTCGAGTAGCAGCGCGACCCGGGGAACATGTTGACTTCCGCTTCGCTGGCATCACGATACTTCCAAACATCACCACTTTGATCCGACTGACGCCAAAAGCGCATATTAAATGCGCCTCCGATTGGTTTGCGCGGATAAGACCGACTAGAAGACGTCGTGGCCTGCTTTGGATGCGCCAAGACCACAACAAAGCAATCACCATCAATTGGGTCGGCGTACAGCGCCACGTTTGGTTTCCACACGAGCGGGTCAACCGGCTCGACAACATCATTGACGGTTGTCACCAGTGTTTCCGATGAAAAGAACGCCGGCTCTTTAGAGCAGCACTCGTTGGCGCTTGTGATCCGTTTGCTCGTCAACTGTTCTACCGAACGTCTGTCGTGTACTTGCACAGCGTACGTCGGCAACGCAGCAAAACCATTTCGCAACAGAAGAAACAAGCGATCGCAACACGCTCCGCCAAACTTGAGATCAACAAGCTGTTGACCGTTGTCGTCGATCGAAAAGTCGCTGACTTTGGTGTAAGTTCCATCTGCACAATCATAGTCGTACTGCTGAATGGTGCTGAAAAAAATGCTGCCCAACTCGGTGCTCACGTTGGCAACCATCAATGTTCTTGCGTCGTCACATAGTGCATAGACACCGCTCAATTGCGTTTCCCGACTCTCTTCGGCTTCAGGCGTGATGGTGTGTGCAAGTTTGAACAGTGCTTCTTCGGTCTTGTCCAGCCTCGACGTGCGCTTGAGACTCGTGGCCGAGCGTGTAAAAATGTCGAGTGCACCGTCGGCGAAAGACGCACCTTGGTCGATTCCGCGCTTGTGAAGAACAATGCGCGTTTGGTTCTCGTCAGCAGTAAACGAAAGCCATTCAACGTCGTCTGCGTCGTTTTCGATAGTCTGACACAACTTGTATTTTGCCACACCTGCGCGACCACACATCAGTGGGTCGCGCTCAAACCAATGTAGTTTTGCGTGCGGTAGCGGCGCTCTTTGCGGAAGAGTCGTCGGTACCACCGACACTTGGTTGATTGTGATGTCCTTGACCGACGCACTGTTTGCAGCCACACCGGTCTGGCTATACGTCCACTTGATTGTGTTGCTGCTTGTAAACACGTGGGCGGTTGTGTCGGCGACCGTTCCGACGATCGGGTTTGGCAAAACATTGTTTGTGATGGGGTCAAACAGTATCGCAGGCACATTGTCAACATAAACTGTCAGCGTATCGTCGTCGCTGGTGATGTTGTACGTGAACTGTACCAAGGTCACGTTACACAAATTGCTCAACAAAAGGCTCGATGTTTCGCCGTCGCCAACCACACCGCTCTTCAGTGAACCGTTTCCCTCGACAGTCCAGTCCGCATCGCCTTCCGTTGACCATGAAGGTGTTGTACACCACGGCTTTGACAGGGCCAAAATACCCGACCCATCGCCCGAAACGTGAACCTGAACAACCTGCAGAGGATCTTCTGCGTTGTCGGTTTTTAGCGACTGAACAAATGACCACTCTGATTGAACTTTGCCGCTGCACGTTTTGCCAACAATGTTTGCGTTTCTAGAGTAAACGTGAATACCGTTGGTGTTGTTGAGTTCACCGCCAGTGCCAACGATCTCACGTGAGCCGAGTACAAGCGTCGTTGCGTTGGCCGACATTTTGATGTCATCGGGGCCAAAGTCACCCTCGGTCCCTTGTACATCCGGCAATGGAATGAAACGAATTGGTTGCTCTTTTTTCATTGGCATGTGTCCGCTTGCGCAAGTGTCGCTTTGCACGAGCACCAAATTGGAACTTACCGCGAGCGGACTGACAATTGAATCGCAAAGTTTCTCTGACATTTTCTAGGAGATGTGTCTGCCGGTTTGAAAAAATGCGTTTTGTATGTCTATACATACGGCACAATATTTTAAACCCAAACTTTTACTGAGTAAACAGCAACTGCAAGCAAAGGATGAGCGAATCTGAACGACTGTTAAAGTTGATACAACAGACAAAGCGCACGGATGAGCAAACCGTGGCACGTGCAACGGTCCCGCAAGATCCACAGGTTGCTGATGACTCGAAAGACTATGTGCGTGCGCTCGAAAATTGGGCGCAGCGAACCAACCAGCGCGTGGAAATTCTAGTGGAGCGAAGTGCAAGCGTGCGCGACACCCAACCAAAGCGTATTGTTGCCAAGATCCAGTGCAGTGCCACGCCAAGTTGCATTTGTGCTCAAAAACTTGCTGGTGAAAGTATTGCTCAGTGCAAGCAGCGTGCTGCCCGAAACTTTTTGCAACTTTATCGCGACGCACCATTTACAGCACGTCGCTGAACGATTCGTGAATTGATTCTCTATTAAACATCTGTTTTTTTGAAAGGTCACTGCAAGGGAACAAGTAGAGCGTCCAGCCAGTCAACAACCGTGCCTGGTGCTTTTTTGTGTTTGCGTTTGAAAATCTCTTCTCCTGTATAGGTTTGGGAAAAGCGTTGGTAAAACAAGGCAAGGCATAGCGCAGCACATTTTAAACAACATCTTGATGTCGTCGAAACAAAATCTTTTGTCACCAGTTGACACCAAGGACCTCAAAGACTATGCCAAAGCCGATCCAGCAGAGCAGAAGAAAAAGGCACGTCGCGAACTTGACGCCATCTTAGAGGCGATGCGCGCATCCAGTCGCCGTCGTGCACAGCCGCTCAGCGGCGCCACGCAAAGCGAGAATGCCGCCAAAAAGTCAAAAAAGTAAACTCCACATCGCCTGTTTACTTTTTAGAACGCAATCGATTGCTTCTACGTGTGGCTGGGAACGCAGCACTTGTTGGGGCTTTTTTCTCTTTCGTAGAAGAACTGCAACGCTTCTGCTTTTTCAGAGGTGAACCTCCTGTCTCGAGCGACTTGTTTGGTTGCGATTGTACTTTTTGGTCGTCCCCAGCCGCATCAGTGTCGACAGAGTGTGCTGCTGTTGCAAAATCTACACTCGAAACGGGAACAAGATTGTGAAAGCCGTTTGCAACATCGCTCTCTGGCACAGCGGCAGCACCATCCAACGGTTTGCTCGATGAACAATTCTTCTCGTCCTGTTCTTCTTTCGAAAGCGTGCGCGGCCAGCAGACATACATTGCGTAAGTGTAGAGACACGCCACGGCATACTCGTCTGTTGTGAGAGAAATCTCAGAGGCTTGCCAGAGTGCTTCGCGCGCTGCCGTGCTCGAAAGCCAAACGTTTCCTGGTAACGGTTGTCGCGCGTCTTTGCTACTGCCTGCAGGCGCATTTCCCAACAGTTGGTCAACGGTGTGCGAAAAGCTGCAGTGAAATGACGCTTCTTTTTGCGCTGCCGAGTGCAGCACATTGGTCGGTGGCAAGAGGAACTCGGGACATTGATCGAGAGCCCCGAGCAGCGTGAAGCGGTAGCAGACACCGTGTGTTGGTAGTTGCACATGGCAGACATCAGTGCGCTGCGCGGCGACAAGCTTTTCGATTTGCGGGTCGGCAAAAGCAATGCCGCAAACAGAGTTATCGAGCAGATTCTCTTGCACCGCGCGATCTCGCAGGTTGGCATAGTGCGCACACCACTCGAGTACGCGCCGCCGGCACGGGTGAGATAGTAGCAAAAGTGTGGGGGACTCGGTCGCAGCTGTGTGCGACATACGCTCAACCACTTTCCAAAATCCAGAGGCCGATGCGACACTTTCGTATGCATAGTGCAGTGCAAATTGGCACGACACAATGTCTGTTTGTGAGAAAAAGTGGCTCGAAAGAGCACCGTCGGCAGAGTGCTCCAGTTGCTCAACGTCAAATGCGTTGGCATTGATAAACAATGCCCGCTCAAATAACTCGCGGTCAGACCGCGACAACGAGTCGTAGCGGTGGCGAGCGCGAGCCACCTCTTGTTCGCTAATATCGATCAGGGCATAGCACAGCTTTTGGCCGTGCAGACGCGCACTGTGACACCACTTTTGCAGATCACCCGCTTTGCCACCACACAAATCAACAACCGTCAGCACTCCTTCCCTGTTTGGTTGATCAGTCAATGGTCGAATTTGCGCCACTGCCTGTGCAATCAAAGTGCGTTTTAGACAATTATTTAGCTTTTTGAGACCAATGCATGGCGCGCTTTTGCGATCCTGTCGTGTTTCCTCGCCCCTATTATCATAGTGATGTTCCACCGACCGTTGCGTGTCGCTTATCTCTACGATCCTGCCGTCATGTTGACGCTTTGCAAAAGCAGTACTGTTGTCATTCTGCATTGTTTTTTTTAAATGGTGGTTGCTACGAGTGTTCTGCTTGTGTTGATTGTTTCTCTGTGGCTATTATCGCACGTCACCGTCCGTGCGTCAAAATTAAAAAAAATGTTGTCGGTCGGTCGCGAAAAAATTGTACGTTTGCGTGCGTGCGATCAAACACACACAAACTCAAACAACAAACAACAATGGGAAACTCTTCTTCAATTCTTGGTGGCAAAAGCGCGGCTTTCGAACATGGCACATATGTGCGTGTGAAAAAGGACATGACTGGGCTGGACCTTTCTGAAAAGCGCGGTCTGGTATCATGGAACTCTGACAAGGAAAAAACATGCGGCCAGATTGGCCTCGTGACATGCGGCGACGACGAGGGTGACACTCTGGTGCTTGTTCTGGATGACTCCAACAAAAGTGGAGTCGATCATTGGTACTACCGTCAAGAGTGGCTGGAGAGCGTGTCTGACGAAACTGTCTCTGAGCAGTTGACGGAAGAGCAAATTGCGTTGCTTGACGCAGCAGTGGCGAATGCGTTTGACACGCGCATCAAAGCTTATTCGCAAAAATATGTCGAGAAGCTGTGCCCTTCGAGTTTCGGCCCGGAAGGCACATTGGTTCGTGTGACAGACGTCGATCCGCGCGCAGATGAGGCCCGATTTGCGGAATCGCCGATTGTGTTTGACGACAAAATGGTCCATGCTCTTGGTCAGTTTGGTGTCGTTGTTTCTGGTCTCAAGACAAACAACGGGGGTGCCACACTTGTCGCTATGCCCTTTCCCGTCGGCAACGTGATGGTCTTTGATGATGCAAACCTGTTGGTGGCGAGTGGCTATTCTCCGCTGACAGAAAACGAAAAAAGTCGACTCGATGTGATGAAAGATTGGGTGGTCCAAGCTGTGACAGAAACACCAAAGCCCCAACCATGCGCCACAGAGAACGACGACGAGCGTCCGTCGTCGCTCATTGAACTTTTGGAGCGTGTCAACGGCCGTGTTGAGCGTTTGCGTGAAAACATCGTTCAAGATGGATCTGGCGACGACAACGATGCTGACAGTGACGACGAGTCGCGTGTTGAACAGTCAAACATGTCGACTGCCAACCTTTTGGTTGAAAAACTGTGTGCGAGCCATCAGCGCGAGTTGGAACTGACTCGTCGTCTTGCCGTGGCCGAAATGAAAGCAAACGGCCGAGTTTAACGGGACGCGCGGTTACACATAGCAACGCACCCTTATAGAATTAAAGTAAATAAGGCATTTAAGGAAAACACACAATCCTCTAAACTTGATTGGACGTTTTTTCAGCGCGGAAATACATTTAACACGGAATGTGCAAGCGCTTTTACTTTTTCTACATTGCGCGCAGTTCCTCAAGAAACTTTTCGATGCGTTGCGCAATGCGAGACGTCGTGTTGAGAAGGGAGAAGAACAATGCGATTGTCTCAGCATCGTCTTTGTAGCGTTTTTTCGTACAAAATTGTCCAATTGAAGTCGACAGAGCAAGCAATGATGTGTGCAGGGACTTGAGCGCGAGCACACGGTCAACATTTTTGGCAACAAGAATCGCTTCTTTGGCGGCACTGTGTTGAGATTCTTGGTTCACGCCCGTCACAGCATCATCGGCGTGTTCGTCGACGAGCGGCAGCGAGGCAGATTGCTCAATTCCAGGAGCAGACAGCGCGGCGTCTTTGTAGGAAAGCGCTTGACGCTCAGTTTTGCTTGTTTGCCCGTCAACGGCAGTGGGGATCGTGAGCGGCAGACGCTTTCCGTAGCGCATCGGTAGTGTATCAATGCACAGATTGTCCTGCTGCATGGCAGAGGTCACAAACTCGGCGCACTCTGCGAGGTCTTTGCCCAGGCTGGCAAGCAGTTTGACGCGAGAGTCTCCCTCAAGGTTGATCAGCTTGCGGTACACAGTGTTGGATGCCTTGCCAGCATAGCTGTCCAGCCTTTCACACAGCTGTTTTTGGATATAATCTGTGCTCATTGTTGTTGTTGCTCGGTTTGTGCGGCAATATGCTTGAGATTCGTCAAACTTTTTTTTGTTTTTTTCTCTCTTGAAAAGCAGCGCAATCACTTTTTTCAAGTGTGCGATGGATTTTTGGATTTGTTGAAGAAACTGTGCTTGACTTGCTTGGGTTTTTATTAAAACTTTGACGAAACGAGCGGACGGCTCTTGCCACACGATTTGCATTCGGCCGGTTTCTTCACCGCCGCTGCATTTGCTTTTTGCGCACGACTGTGGTTGGCCAAACTGGCCCGCTGACGGTTGTTGAGATTGCGACGAAACGCCTCTCGCACAGACTGCAACGATTCTCGCGACGTCGGGGCCGCCTTTTGACGATAGCTTTGTGTAGTCACTGTTTTTCCGCTTGAAACCGCTGAATTCTTTGCGGCATTGCGTGTTTCCTGTTTTTGTTGTTGCTGCTGCTGTCGTTGCAGTTGCTGCTGGGCATGAACGCTGTTGCCCGATAGCGCTGGTGTCACACGCTTGGCGACGGTTTTTTTGGCACTTGCCTGCTTGGCCTCTGACGGCTTTTTTTCAGGCTTTTCCAAGAGTCGCGCAAAGATCTTATCGACATCGCACGGCGGCTGGCCCAATCGCTCGTTGACCGAAGAGTGAAGCTGAATCCCCCACTCAATGAAGCTTTCACGCGAATCGAGAAACTCTTCGACAGGCAGTTGCAACAACTCCTTTCGGAATCCAGCACGGCAGTTTTCACAGGGCAACATGTAGCGCAGAGACTGAACAAACTGGTAGGCCGCGCGACGAACATCGGCAGACGGCGTTGACGGAAAGTAGTAGGTATAGAGATGAATAGAATCCCAGACAACGCGCCCCCAAATGGACGGTTCACCATTGTACATCGCCTCAACGCCCTGTTCATGCTCACTGTCCTCATAAAAGCGGTCGACAAAGTCCTCGTCGAATTCTAAGCTTTCGTCGTTGGCAATCTTTCGTTCGCGCATCATGTCAGAGAGTTCATGCAGGTTGGCGGGACCGGTCAGCGCACACTGCCAATCAAATTCTTCAGTGGAATCAACCAGATGCTCACGAACTGGCTCGTCAGGAGTGGAATCAGGCACCGCACTGTCGATTCCGTCCGCAACGTTGTCTGTCTGCACTGCCGACACATCTTGTTTGTTGTTGTCGGCACTCATCTTTTTTTGTTTTTTGTGCACAGTGGTATTTCGAAATGCAAAGCCAAGCGTGCGCTTGAATGTGTTTGATTGTTTGTGCAGCATAAAAAACACAGATGCATTTTTTTGTTTCTTTTCAGGCAGTTTTCTATCTTCAAACGCTGTTTTTACTCTTGGGCACTCGTCAACTCGCCACTCTCCAATTCGGCATCTTGTTCCTCGGCATCGGTACCTAGAACATCAGACGCTTCGTCCTTTTCTGCAGCCACCACCTCATCGTGCACGTCTGTGAGAGTTTCATCGGTGGCGGGGGTCTCTTCAGAGACAGTACTCGCATCGTCCTCTGCCTGCTCTTCCTCTTCCAAGACCACAGCCTCGTCTGCCTGCTCTTCCTCTTCCAAGACCACAGGCTCGTCTGCCTGCTCTTCCTCTTCCAAGACCACAGGCTCGTCTGGCTGCTCTTCCTCTTCCAAGACCACGGGCTCGTCTGCCTGCTCTTCCTCTTCCAAGACCACAGCCTCGTCTTCCTGCTCTTCCTCTTCCGAGACCATAGCCTCGTCTTCCTGCTCTTCCTCTTCCAAAACTACAGGCTCGTCTTCCTGTTCTTCCTCTTCCGAGACCACGGGCTCATCTGCCTGTTCTTCCTCTTCCGAGACCACAGACTCGTCCTCCTGTTCTTCCTCTTCCGAGACCACATCCTCATCCGCCTGCTCTTCCTCTTCCGAGACCACATCCTCATCCGCCTGCTCTTCCTCTTCCAAGGGTGCAGTTTCAAGTGATGTTTCGTCAGTCGACTCGCGATCTTTGCTCAGCGATTCTTCTTCATCGCCTTCTTCATCGTCGCTCGCCGAACCATCATTGGAGCACGCCGCCGAACAACTGTCCGGACCGTCAATGCCAGACACGCTGCTATCGATAACTACGTACGAATCCTCCGACATGTCGTCCATGTCTGATTCGTCGATCAAGCTGGCCGATCCACTTTCTTCGCTTTGGTCGTCACCATCTTCACCAGACGCATCAGCGTCCCCTTCACTGTGGTATTTCTCAGCTGCGTAGAGCACAAGAGATAGCAAAGCTGACAGGGTGAGCAATGCAATCGGCAAAACAAGATCGTTGGAAACAGAAGTGACAATCATCTTTGCGAGTGTCTGGTTGGTAGATTATAGCGACAGTTTAAAAAATCGATCTTGAAAATACACTAGAGTTTTTTGCAAAATCCATCCGTTGTCTGTGCGCACAGCGAAACTTAAAAAAATCGTCTGAGAACACACGCTTGCAAACTATTTTTCTCTGTCGAGAGAGAGCGGTGAGCGTGAACACTCATCATTTCAACTGCCAACAACAATGAAGTGGCGCTTTGACATTATCAACTTTCTTTTGGCCCGCTGCAGTGGCAAGCGCTACTTGGAGGTCGGTGTGGAGGACGGCGATAGCCTCAACAAAATCAACTGTACGAAGAAGCACGGTTGTGATCCGGCGTCGAAAAACGCCACACATCATGTGCCTTCGGACGAGTTCTTCGAAATGCTTGCCAAGGATTACAAGTACAATGTCGTGTTTGTCGATGGACTGCACGTTGCCGATCAGGCGCACCGCGACATTGTCAACTCTCTTGAGCACCTGGAGGACGGTGGCTTCATTGTTGTTCACGACTGCAACCCGCCGAGCAAATGGCACCAGCGATCGTTTGCCGAGGCACAAAAGAATGGCTGTCGATTGTGGAATGGCGATGTGTACAAGGCCATTGTGCAGGTGCGTGCCGAACGAGACGACATTGACGTGTGCGTTGTCGACACCGACTGGGGTTGCGCAGTCATCCGAAAGGTCAAGCCTGCCGCGACCAATCGGCTCGACTGCGAAAAGAAAACGATCGAAGAGATTGATTACGAGTGGTTTGATGCTGATCGAAAGCGCTTGCTCAACTTGATCAGTATCGATGATTTTCGCACCGCCTGGATTGACGGAAAGCCGATCTCCCCCTCTGTCGAAGAACAGGCCGAACCCGCGCAGAAGGAATAAATAACAAGACCTTTTTTTCTTTCCATTTGTGCAGGTCGCTGGACAAACATCCAAAAATCGAATTTTTCCGTTCAAAAAAGAGAATGAGTGCAGCAGAGATTGGCAGCACGAAAGCTGACGAGACTTGTTCCAGTGCCAGCGATAGCGCTATCCCGGATGAGTGTGTATGCTATGGCGATACGAGCAGTGAAGACGACACCGGCAGTGGAGGCGCCGAAGAGAGCCGCAAAGCTTGCGAGATGCTGCACCAACTCCTTTGCGAATCACAAACGCGCCTTTACGTTTGTCACCTCGGCTTTTTCTACGTACAGTGGTTCTACAACGACGGGCGATCGCGCTCAGTTGCCGACGATCGTGACGAATGCAGTTGTGACGCGGCACAAATGTGCTCGGACCTGTCGCACGAAGAGCATCTTCAAAATCTCGACGCGTTTTACGATGCATACTGTATTGCAAAATTTCGCCAAGAGCGCACCGACGAGCAAGACGAGATCGACATCGCCGCGATTGTCAGCGCTGCAACGGCTCTCAAAGATTTCAAAAGGCAACTCGAATACCAACGAGATCACAAACTGCTTGCAGTTGGCATCGATGAGTGGTTTGATAACATGTTTGCGCACAATTTACGACGCAATCAGGGCGACGGCCAGACTTTCCAACATCATTATCACGTCAATCGGTACCTCGAACACTGTCGGTTGGGTGTGAGAGATCCGTTGCTTGAAACGATCGCACGCATGGATGTTGCCTCCAAGAGCGTCTTTTTCAGGGCACTGGAGAAGCGATCGTGGCCGGTAATTGAGTGAGTAAAAGGATATTGTTGAACCGTCGACAAATCTGAAAAAAGCGCATTGTCGCCAAAGATGAGTGGTCAGTTTGATCTCGATGATTTGAAAGCTATCTGTCTGCTGTGTTCTTGTGTGCGCAAATCTCGCGCCGCGCCCGAAACACTGCTGGCAGAGAGTTTACAGATGCTTCCGGCCAACACTGTTTTTGATCTCTGTTGCAAAGTGCTGCTGTGCGCTGGCGGAACGATCGACCAAAGACAAGTAGTGACCAGCGAAATGTTGGGTGCTGCCAAACTATGTGTGTATGCGCTTTCAAAGAAGCTTTTGCCAGCCGACACACGTATCTGCGATCACGCTGCGGAACCTTGGATGACGCTTTTGACGGCGCTTGCCAGCACACTTGCCGTTCCGACGCATCTTGTAAATATTTTGCAGCTGCACCGCTACCTTGCACAATCGCTTCCAATTTGTCGCGAAACAACGTCTATGGCCCTTCTCGATGTATGTACACTTGGTTTGCCAACGTGCGTGGCAGCACGTTTGACAGCAGACGACACTGTTGTGCGTACATTTGTTGACGAAAATCGCAGACAGGTCTTTATTATCTCAACGCCAAAGGTAGTTGAATGCGTCAGTGATCTGGCAACGTATCTTGTCAAACACTGTAACGTTGGTGTCGACGACACAGTGCGCGTGCATTACAGACATAATAAATAATGTAGTCCAACCCACCCACAAACACTGCTTTGCATAAACAATGAGTACGCCTGATGATCTCACGAGTCGCATCGACCATTTTTGCTTTCTAAATCGCACGTCTGACACTTTTGACTATGACTATTGCGATTTGTTTGGAAACTGCACGCACAATGGCAAACACATGAGCAAGTTGCTTTCGCACTTTCCCAACAACCCAAGTGAACAGGAATGGGGAGATTTTGCTGCGTTTGTATCGCCTGCTTTTTGGACGCGCGACGCGCTGCGGATCTTGTTGGAGCACTGCCCTGCCGCGTTGGACCAACTGAGCGTGGGCGAAAGCAAACATGTTTGCGTACATTTGGCGCTGAAATACTACATCTTTGGTTCAGAGTCGCTGAAATCGTGGACAGAAGACGGGGATGATGATTGGGCGTGGGAGCAGCTGTGCGACAGCGACGCCGATCAACCGTGTGAGTTTATCGAGACATTGGTCAGCTTGACCCAAAAGTATCAAGATGGTCATGCAGAGCAGATGCGAAGCGATCTTGAAGATTTGCGTGCCCAGGCGTTACAACAAGAACGTTCAGAGTAATGCATATTGACCGATCGATCACCAACCCTTGTTGGTTACCAAAATTCGACATTAAACCACATTTTGCACACACCCAAAGACCAACCGCTGTTCGGCTGCTTATTCGCAACGATAGTGTGCGCGCACGTGAGTGACGGTTGATTCGCTCAAACGCGCGACTGTGCGACCAAGGAACGGACCATCCACTCGTACACCAACCAGCAACAATGAACAACAAACGTCGACGTGTGTCTTTGGCGAAGAAGAAAAGTTCATTGGATATTGAAACGCCGACCGCCAAGCGCAGCGCACAGCTGAAAGGGCGCGACGTGCACCAACTGCCGTCATTTGAGCAGATGTGCGCTCTGCATTTGACACGTGACGAACTTTATGCAATCGTAGACAAATTCCCAAATGTCTCTATGCGTGGCGTGTTTGTGATTGTCAAAGGTCACAACAAGCGCAGCAAGCGCAAGAGATCGCCTCGATCGACCGTTTTCGAAGTCACGGCTACTAGTGCACAATGGTACGATCGTTACGAATGCATGCTTTCAGCTGGCGACTTGGACAATCAAAAACTTGTGACGACGCGCGCCGGCTACGAGGCCACCAAAAACGGCGAATTGTTTCGCCGATCTATCATCAATGTTCGATCGGTGCCGCCAACTCGGGGCATGTACGATCGCTGGGTCAGAGGTGTCGACAAGACTGCTTTTCCTGCCTCTGCGATTGCCATTGATGACCTCATTGCCACTGTGAAAAGTTTGCGCAAGCAGGCCGGTGTGGAACGAGCGGCTGACAGAGTTGCCACTGCCGACGCAATTGGCGACTCTACGTCCAACAACACACAAGAAGATTGAATTTAAGAGGTTTCGGTTACAGGCCGATTTGTTTTCGATATTTTTGATGCTATGTTTGGCATCGTTCAAAACACAGTAACCCAGTGTAGACAACGTCAGCAGCAATAATGCCAGAGATTAACATTGATTTTGGAGAGACGACAGAGCGGCTTGCTCAGGTGTGGAAGCGTTTTCTGGCAGCAGAGTCGGATGCGACACTTTCGGCACAGCGTGACCCTGCGCTGGGTCGTCTCACTTGGCCGCAAGTTGTCAAGCGTGCCGCAGAGACAGGTGACGATGCGTTTCTGCGACGCTACGGCGCGTTACGCTCGGCACTCGTTGATGGCGCACTGTCTATTGCATTCATTCGGGCCGGAGCAACGTGCGCAACTTGCACGGCATTTGCCGCTGGGTCTCAGACACCGACGTCAGACTATGACATCACTGTTTTTGGTCACAAGTCGAGCGAAATCGTGCGTCACTTTTACGAGACGTTTCGCTCGCTGTTTCAATTGGAACCTGCGCTCATGTTTGACAGCAACGTCTACGGAGGACCTTCGTTTTTCACAGTGTGGTCGAAAAGCCGCTATGCCGATATTCCGCCGGAAACAGACGTCTATAAGCGCGTATACAATGCTCTGCGGTCGCGTCAGCAAACAGAATCGCCCGACGACTTTACGGTGCGCACGCTGAACGCAAACGACGATTTGATGTTGAGCACGCTGCAATCTGGCAGCAGAGCGGAAGCGGAAACATCGTTTTGTGCGGTTCAGATCGGCACAAGCCAAACATGTGTGCGCAATCCCGGCGTCTATTGCACTCACGATAGATGTTGGGCAATGTTGGCGTTTATGCGCCATGTGCCAACTGGCGACGAACAATCTGCCGCTCTTGCTACGTTTGAAAAATGTGGGCTTTCCTCAGACGTCGCCACCTACACGGCCTTGGCGCTGGCACTTGAGGACGACCGAAAACGCTTTCAGAAGGAACCTTCGATGCTTCACATGGGCAGCAAAACCGACTACTATTTGGATCTGATTGATCGATCACAAAAGGTGCAAGCTACGCTGTTTGATCATCTAGTGGACCCGTCAGCGCCGCGGAAAACGCTTGTTGACAATCGCAATTTGTTGCGACACACCGTTTCGCATGCCAGCTTGTACGGCGAAGAGATGTACGTCACTAGTGGTGCGGTATTGCACGTTGTAGTGGCGCGCCAAATGGGTTTTGGTGCGCAATTGCCCAACCTGCTCTTTGCAAACGATCTCTATGGATCGTACATGGAAAACGCCGGGTACGCCTATCACGTTTTTGAATCGACAAAATCCAATGCTCGCTTTGTCGACAGTCCATTTTGCTCTGTGGCCATTGTGCGCGGATCCAAGTACCTCGCGCGCACATTTGACGCTCTGCTGCGACAACGCAAAGCACTCGAAAAATCGAGTGACCAAAAAGGCGGCCAAAAAAGCATTGAGCAGTTGGGCGACGCTCTCGCCGCCGCAGAGATTGCGCGCACTAGCATGCGTTCAAAGATCAACAGTGCTACTGCACAACAGGTTTTCACTACGTTTTCAAACATTGTTGGAAATTCGGGCATCTATACGTTGACAGAGCGACCTTGTGACCGCGCGCTCTTCCTGAAACGCTATGTAGAGTGGGTTGGTGAAAATGTACGCTTTTTTCAAGCGTCCAACCCCAACAATTCCGTTTCCACCAAGTAAAGCACATTTTCAATAAAATGCGTTTTTGGCAATTATTTTCGTCTCTGCCAGTGTAGATGTCAAAGCAGAGAGGTTTGCCGTGTTTCAACGAAACCAAACATAACCTAATCAACGAATAACCAACGATTCAAACCATTCAACCAACCAAGTCAACCAACATGAACTCTACCAACGAGCAACCAAGTGTGCAAGATGTATTCGAGGCCAGAATGAAGGAGCAAGACGATGCCATTCGCATGGAAATTGCACGATCGCATTTTTCGGGAGATGGCAAATGGCTAGAGTTGCTGCCGTCGATGGACAGCGATGACATTGAGGAGGATCAAGAAGAGACGGTCGATGAAGAGCCTGCCACTGTGACCGAAAACCTATGCATTGACGAAAATGACCCAAAAACGGCGGCAGAACGGTGCCTCGCCAAAGTTCGCAGCGAATGGTGCGCCGATGAGAAGAAAGCTATCGCCGCGCGTCTGGAAAAGTACAAAGAACAGGCAAAGAAAGACGTCATAGAACAGGCAAAGAAAGACATTATGGAGAAAAATGCTGAGCAGAAAAAGATTGCCTTGCAAAAGGAACAAGACTATGCCGCTCAACGTGCAGTGACGGGCCGCGCACAGCAAATTTACGACAGCCGTCCGAGTCTTTCACCCACGTTTACTCCCAAAAGTAGTGGTGTAAAAACGCGCCAAATCGGTTCCGGAAAGACCGTTCTTGACATTGAGATGTCTCCAGCGCTATCCGTTCTGCCTGTTGTGGACACGGGTTGCCTACTCTTTTCCAAAGTATCGCCGGAGCGTTCAGCCGATGTTGAAAAAGTTTACGGTGCGCGCGACCAAAAACATCGTATCGTAAAGCTTACGCGTGATAAGCGCCACGAAGAAGCGTCGTCGTCCACCTCATGCGACGATCGTGCGCGCAAGGGGCCGTCGCTCAAGCAAGTCGAATCACAACTCAAGATGGACCGTGAAAAGTACGCCACTCTGGATCGCACAACACTGCGTGCAAAAGCGCCGACGACAACATCTTGGCGTCGACGTGACACTTTAGCGGGCACCGCTACTGACACTGCCACTGCCAAATTGGTTAAAGTGTGCTACCAGTTGCCGTTGTTGCCAAAGGACAAAGAGTCAAACGACGTAACGAAAAAGGTGCAGCATGACCTTACCGAGCCTCCCAAACGCGAACGTTCGGAAGCTGTGGAAAAGGTGTACGATGCGCGCGATCAAAAACAGATCGGTGGTTTGGTTCGAGAATTTCACGAGAAAGAGCCAACATATTCGTTGCGCCCCAACACTGCCGTGCCACGCGCCACCACTGCCAACAAATCGCAGCAAAGAGGCACGACGCGTGCGGGCCGCTTATCGCCAGTCTTTTCGCGTACAAAGGAGACAATCGGTTCGCAAAAACCGTTTGTCAATGTACGCAAAACAAGTGCGTTTCAAAACCAACCCGATGACACATCTCAGCCGGGTCCTGCGCGCATGTTGCAAGCGCCGGTTGTTTCTCCGCCAGGCTCACCGCCGCACTTTGATAGCGCTCTCGAGAGCGTCAACGCATTGTGCGGCAACGGTGGCACCGAACATCAGCGGCTTGCTATTGCCAAGCGCATTCACGCGCTGCAAACCAAAGCGTACAACCAAAAGTTGACCGCCAACGACCCCAAGCCGCTGAGCACTGGTGGCCGCGTCGACATGTTGGAGGATCGTCTGCAAGCCCTCGAACGGTTTGTGTACAATCATGACATGTTTGGCAAAAAGTGATTGAGTTGGTTGGTTGAACAGAATTTGGCAGCACAAATAAAATACATTTTATTGCCAACACATTTCAGTTGCAAAAGCTTTTTTCGGCAGGCAATAAGACAACCGGTTTACAGTATGGGACAATGGGGGTTTTTCGACGACGAAGGCGACAATGTCGCCGACATGATGCTAGAAATTGCAGACGAAGTGCTCCCCAAACACCTTCAAAACTGCGACGAACTTTCTCTGCATGTGCCGTGTGACCCCGACGAAACATCAGAGGAAAATGAGCGCACCATGGACAAACTCAAGAAAAAGCATCGCGCAGTGTTGGTCAAAAGTGGCTTTCATATTCGATCCATCGATCGTAGCGGCAACAAATGCACAAGATTTTTGGAAACTAAGAAAGAAGCGCAGTGCAGAATCGATCGCGAACAATGGTTAAACGACAATTTGGACAAGGTGGCGAGTGCAGCGGTTCGCCTGCTGAAAAAGGAAAAGAAGAGCGGTGGCTGGGAGCAGCATCATTACGACAGTTTGGTGGCTGGAACAGCGCTGAGTATTCTGCGCACACACGCGACACCGCCGATTTTACCGACAAGCGAGGAGACGCTTAACGATATGACGCGTGGTTGGCCGGAACCAGAGAAACGTGCTCTTCCCGAGGAATTGCGCAAGATGGCGTTGGCTGCGACCGAGCGTCTGCTCAAAAACATTGATGAAAACAAAGCTGGCTGGACAAACTTGCAGCCACGCAAAGAGGCGCTGCGTGTGCAAATCAAACTGTTTTCAAAGTAAATCGCCGGTCAGTGTGTGGCCGATTTCTGTCTCATTTTGTGTTATCATGTGAATGTGGGTGTTGATTTAATTGATTTGGTCTTTGTGAATTGCCGCTTTGACATCTAGGCCGACTTGTCGCCGAGCGCCGACATGGCATCTTGGCCAGCCGCTTCGATTTCAGACGGGCTGAGCGACGCCTCACTCTCCAGCTGCGTTTCCGCCTGGTTGGCAAGGCTGGCAATGCGCTGCGACAGATCATCGGTGGCATCGGCCGCATCGAAACTCTCGTCGGCACTCAGTTCGACACTGGCGGCAGACGGCTTGCCCGCAAACGCACTGTCGATATCGTCAAAGCCGCTGACATCGGCATCGTCGACACTGGTCACGGCAGACGCGGGAACCGACCCGGCCACCGAGCCGACACGCGATCCCGGCACAGAGCCGGCCACCGAACCGGCGCGCGATCCCGGAACCGAGCCGGCCACCGAA
>Ga0193961_1000364_pt1 | contig 17738 bp, 19 predicted proteins | sample FB_4_MG_FD_140371 | JGI IMG/M metagenome (GOLD analysis project Ga0193961, IMG submission 140371) | Microbial mat bacterial communities from the Broadkill River, Lewes, Delaware, United States - FB_4_MG | ecosystem: Environmental > Aquatic > Freshwater > River > Microbial mats | place: USA...
AGCTTAGAATTTTTTGAAAAGGGTTCTTTCAAAGGGGGTTTTGAAGCGATTCTGAAAATAGGGCCAATTTTTATGATTATTCCACAAAATGGTATTTTTCAAAGGGGGTTTTGAAGCGATTTAATTGAAACATGACTTTGAAGCTATCCTGTCAAACCTCAAACGCGATACCACATAATAATTACCATCACATATTATATAGCAAAAAAATGCCGTGCGATTACTGCAAGGATAAAAAAAATATGTTTGAGGTTGTGCAAAGATTTAATCTTACATATAATTACGATTATTATGACAATTGTTTTATACTCACAGAAGAAGATAATTGGTGTGATTGTAATGACAGGGATATTAGTAAATGTAAATGCATAAAGAAGATAAGAAAGAAGAAGAAAAAAAAAATGAAAGCGAAATTAATTGAAACATGACTTTGAAGCTATCCTGTCATAAACGCGATACCACATAATATATCTATCTGAATATATTATATCAAATATGAAAACTATTTTTATTGTTAATTTTACAAATATAGATTTAATTAACCCAAAAGAGTCAGAATTAGAAACAATGGGTATTTTTAACACTCTGTTAGAAGCACAAAATTTTAAAGAAGATATGGCAAAGGATTTAATTAATGATGAATGCAGTTTATCTTATTTAAATATATTCGAATTTGTTATGTGTACATAAAATATACTTAAACAATTGCTGACATATATTTGTTATAATAATACAAAGTAAATGTTAAAGAGAACAGAAGAACGCAAAATTAATTTCGCTTTAAGGAGGAGAATACACAGCGTTGCCCCATCAATATACACTGAATCATTGAAGACTGTTGAGGATAAAATTATAAGTGACATGTGTATTGAAAGGGCTATATATTATCAATTTGAAGAATTGTTTAATAATTTTGGTTTACCAAATGATTTATTACTTATGCTTTATAAATACACTTTTAAATATATATCAATATATCGAAACGAAAAACTTAAAAAAAACAAATTATTATTATTGCACAAAATTTAAACCAATGATATTGTGAATTAAAACATATAAGAAAATAATATGTATGACTATATTGTATGCACTCGATGTATTTCAGTTTAATCGTGATTAACTCCTGCATGTGAAAAATGTCAGGCATACCATATTATTAGAAGAGGAGCAAGTGTAGCCTCTAATTATGGATGAGAAATTGTTAAGTAGACGTGCATACAAATCGCATTGATAATTTAATGGCAAAATTCTATCCCTGGAAGATAGAGACCTAGGTTCGATTCCCAGTCAGTGCTTTTAAACGCAATCCTATAATATATTTATATTAATATATTGTATAATGAAAGTTGAAGATATTAAAACCATTGTCAAAGAAATTGAAAAACATGAGAATTTGAAAATAATTCAGTTCAAAGTGAAGGATGACATGGGTTGTGTGACATTTAAAATTGCAAACATCAATGCACCTAATAATTATTGTAAACATTATTGCCATACTAAAATTTCTATATCAGGTCATGGTGATAGAATTATGATTATGATAGATGATAATTATAATCGCGATGATTACAACAGTTATAGTGTTAATATTGCCCTATGGACAATTAATGATCATCTCAATTCATATGAAAAAAAAGAATATCCTTCAACATATAAATTTATGGATTCAAAAAACATGCACGAATATATTAACAAAGTTTTGCATGATGAAAGCAATGAAATTAAAAAAAAGCAACAAAAGCAACATGACAAAGAAACAAAAGAATGTGAATCATTATGTGATTACTACAGAAAACAATTAAATTCAGACAATGAGGATAATGACACAATAAGAGTGCATCAAAATGAAATAAGAAAAAAATTAAAATCATGTGAAGAAACACTGTCAAACATGAAAGTAAATTAAATATGAACCTATAATAATATGAGTTTGAAACTTATTAAAAAATACCTCAGAAATCCCAATGATTCTGAATTTGTTAAAAATAATTTCGATGACATACATGATAATATAAGGATACTTACTAATATTATCAATGGAACTAAAGCAATATGTGAATGCGGTAAAAAGATACGTGTTGACTATCTATTGAGTGGTGCACATTATAATCGTCGATCACATTGTTTGATTATTGAAGAAAAACAATCTCACATCATATATCCGATATTAATTAAAAAATTACCAATTGTATTGGTTAATATTGTGTATGACTATCTTTTTGAATACATTGAATTATAAACGCACACATATATTATATTTATATGAATATTATATATAGCAAATGACAAATTTAAGAAGAGAAGAAAAAAAGCAACAAATTATTTTTTACCGCAACAATCGCATGGAAAATTTAAAATTGACCATCAAAGGGAAATTAATGAAATACAAAAATTTATCTTTGTTGAGCATTGAAAGAACAAATGAATATTATATGGAAGTATATGACATGATAACAAGCGACAAAGTTGATAGAAACGATATTGAAGATATTAAGTACACTCTGAGAATAGCAAACGATCTTCATGAAGATCCTGATAAAAGTCGTTGGACAATTAAAATTGAACATGATAGAAACGGATGGCACTATTGGTATAATTTCAAATATAAATCGAATAATGTTTTTGCTGAAAATGAACACGAACTGGTTGGAAAACTTGATGATGAGTTTTTTGATATGCAATTTAAATGGCCAGAAACAATATTTAATCCTGAATAAATTAAACGCATGCATGTATTATATTTATGTTAATATTATATATAGCAAATGTTAACCGAAGAAGAAGAAAAAGCAAGAATAATTGCAATAAGAGAGCTGGAGGCAGACAGGATAGCCCATATAGAAAAATACAAGAAAATCAACGAAGAAAAAAAAAAGGTTAAAGTCATAACAACAAAGGGTGACGATTTAACAGAAACGAAAAAAACAGATGTTCATTATGAATGGAATAATTCAAAATATTCAGAAAAAGTAAAAAAACTTGTTAGAGACCATGATAAACTTTGTTTGCTCATAATGAATTCTCAAGAAGATGTCAAAAAATCCATTTGTGAAAATAAACTTTGTACAGCTTGTGAATTTGAATTAAAAGATTATTTATTGACATGCAATAAACTTGTATCGAAAATAAGCAAAAATTTTGATGATGATATGAATCTGATGAGAAAACACGACAGAGATAAAATGATAAAAAACATGAACAAAAGTGTTAAACAATAAACGCATACATATATTATATTTATATGAATATTATATATAGCAAATCAATGACAGAAAAAATAATTCATATGACCTACAATGTGGAAATAATTCCTGGAGTGTATTACAAAGCAATCAAATAATATTAAACAAGAATAAATTAAACGCATGGACAAAATAAATTATTGAAAACCTTGTATAGTAATGTCAGAAAGTGAAAGCGAATACATGTCATCATCGGATGAAGAAATTATAGACATCGATAAATTCAATGATATAATAAGTATTGATTCGGAAGAGTTAAATATACGCAATGAAGAAAAGCGATTAAAAAAAGCATCTGACAGAAGATATAAAGAGAAAAAATTAAAAGAAGCCAGACTTAAAAAACCTCGCAGATGTACAATAACAAAGAAAAAAATAGTTATATATTTATAAATGCGTTTGAAAAAATATTATATTGACATAATATATAACAATGATTAATACAAATACAATGAGTCGTGAAGTGCAGCAAACTGTTGACACTTCCAATACTGATTATGGTGAAAACATTGATAGTGATCTTTTGGTAAATAACCTCATCTATGAAATGCCATCGTCCTTAAGTCTGGCCGTATCTCGCCAGCATGTGCTCCAATATCCACAGAGAGCATCATACGCTGTGACACGTAATACTACAATTGTTTTTGACTGGAATTCGGGCAATGCATATATCGACCCTAGTAACTCATTTTTAAAATTCAAAATGGTTGTGGAAAATCCAGCAACAGGACCAATTGCGACGGTTCCAACATTTGGTTCTGGCTCAGCTCTCAATCTTTTCCACGAATGCAGAATTAGATCTAGATCTGGTGTTGAATTAGATAGAACGGAGAATGTTAATGTATATAACAAATATCGTATCGATTATAATAAAACGGCTCAATGGAAAAACACACTTGGTAAATCCTTTTTTGTTGAAGGTGGAACTGATTATCCTATATTCGACACTGCCAATACTTTGGAAACTGAAGTTGTGATTCCCTTGTGCGAAATAGCTTCTGTGTTTCGTCCGTTGAAGGCTGGTCAATTGATGCCTCCACAATTGGTATCTGGTTTAAGAATCGAGCTTTCACTTGAAAGTATTGCAAAGGCTTTTGTTGATCCCCTTAATTGGTTTGGTGCAAATGCTAAACTTATTCTTGAAGATATTCACATGTCTCTTGACACCGTTATGCTCAGTGATGAAAGTTCAAAATTATTGAATTTAGAAAGTTCAAACTCAGGTTTAGAATATTGTTACGAAAGGGTGTATAACTACTCAAATACTTTTACAAGTCCATCCAACTTCACCTTGCAAATGTCCAAAGCTGTTTCTCAAGCCATTCATTCTTTTGCAATTGTTCAAGATAATACTTCAGTTAATTCTGCAACTCTTGACAGTTTCCAATCTGAGCCATATAAAATTAAAAATTGGCAATGGAGACTTGGTGCTCAGTATTACCCACACATTCCTGTTGTAACTGATACTACGGCCAATGTTAACAAAAAGGGCAATGAAGCTTATATGCTTGCTCTTGCATCTTGTGATAAAATGAGAAAGAACTATCAAGAATCTTCTGTGACTCTGAATGATTTTTCTACTTCTAAATCGATTCTTGCGGTGTCCTTGGAGAAGAACCAAAGTTTAGCCGTCAGTGGATTACCAAGTAATAATTCGCGCCAGCTGGAATTGCTAGTTACGCGAAATAACGGTGCCGATGCTCCAGGTGCAAAGGTTGATGTAAATGCTTTTATGACCTATATATCAGTTGCTAAAGCTTATATCGATAACTGTTCAGTCGCCCTGTAAATGGTGTTTTTAATTAGAAATATATATATTTAATAAATAAATTAAATAGATAATAAATTATAGGGGTGGAATATCCATTGGTGTACGAACACCGATTGAGTCAATTTTCGTTCCACTTCGAACAATGGGTCTACCATATTTGTCACGCAATGCTGTTGAACGTTGATTCAATCGACTGTTTCTATTAAGCAGTGAATCTTCACGTTCCTTTAGAAGTTTTGCTTTTTGCAGAATGTATTCAGGGTCTTCAGTTGGATCAGTTCCAATACCAGAAAGTTCATTAACATTGTGTTGAGGTTTGACATCATTGTCCGTTTCTTTATTTGATCCAAGTGGATTTTTAAACCAAGTTTTAATATTGTAAGGATCAAAAGGAACCGTGTTATCAACTGGAATAGGTTCTTTATATCCTGCATTGTCTGTGGTGGATTTAGATGAAGCGCTTGCAGTTGATGTAGGAGCGAATCTTGCTTTATAACCATACATCTTATTTAGTTTGCTAATGAGAGGATCATCTCCAACATCAACTTTTGTTACAGGTTTTGTGACAATTGGAATTTGATAATATGAATCATAACTTCCAGTATGGAAATCATTGGCAATTGTATATTTATTGTTATCCTTATTACGTCTACGTTTCATATTTTCGTCAATGGCTCTATCATAATCTTGAAAGATATTCAAACCCTTGGAATTTGAACCCAGTGTATATGTACCTCCATTTTTAACATTATCACCAATTAACATTTGTTGATAATATTTATCTTTTAACTTGACATTGTGAGAACTAGCTTTAAATTTTTCATAATTTCTTGTTGCACCTTTTACAGGAATATTGGGATTGTGTAAAACTTCACCAGCATCATAATTTTGAATAACTCCCGATGTATTTGCATTTAACAATGAGTTAGCTGACTGCATATGTGTATATATATATGTGTGTATTATATATTTTTAAATTTGTAATGGTTGACGATTTTAGATAATTCTTTTTCAATTTTCTTTTTTTTTGCTTCTTCATCATATTCTGATAGATCTATAATCTCAGTTAAGTTTTTTCTTATTCTTTTACCAGGATCTGCACCATTATTTATATGCATGAAATCATATCTGCCCTCTGTGCAATAATTTATAATTTCTCTAAAGTTTTTCTTTAAAATGCCAGATGGGCGTATTTCTTCCTGTATGATTTCAACCTCTGATGAGAGAGAAGGAAATATAGAAAGCATGTTGGCATTGTTTCTTATTTTTTTCGGAATACCAGTGAAGGATTGTGAAAGGATTATGCAACTGCAAAGGTAATGTCTAAGAAGTGTGAACATCTTTAAGCATTCAGGTGAATTTAAAAATGACTTCTCACTGATACAATCGTCGAATAAGAGACATACACGATCATTCTTAGCTACCCATTTTATGCCCTTTTCTTTAATCACCTTCTTTCTATTTGCTAATATATTGTCAAGTGTAGATTTATCAAATGTTTTAACAAAATTTTCTTTTGGTATTTTTCCCAATGAATCGTAAGTGTCGTCAAGGTCGTTTGCAGTGGGACTGAAGATTATAATAACATGAAAGTAATTTTTTAACATGTTTTCGCGGCTCAATGCATTAAGAAGCAACTGAGTTTTTCCACTTCCAGATTTTCCAGATATCACCCACGAAAATGGATACTTACTTAAAATACCTTTTTTTTGTATAGATCTTTGTGGAATATCCTTTTTATCAGTATCAAGTGGTTCAATTGAGTAATCATCATCTTGATTGTTCATTGTATATTATAGGGAAGGATATAATTTATTTTCTTTTTGTATTCAATATCTAGTTCTTCAACTTTCTTTGTTAGATTTGGTATTTTTTTCCTGTTATTACACCAATTACATATTGCAAAATATCGTTTTTGACCAGTATTTTTGTAATTTTTACGGAAATATTCATCTAAATCTTGCCACTTATGACATCTGCTACAAATTTTCATATCGATTCTGTTTTTTTTCATTATAAATAACTGTATTATCGAAGCTTATAATATACTGATCCAATTTATTTTTTTATGATGGATATATATATATAGTATAATGTCAGTAATACAACCTCCACGCAATCGCTCTGTGTCATCTGGCAGAGAAGCTGATCTAGGTAAGAACAGTGCAGACAAAAAAAGAGACAGGCAATTAAAAAGTGATGATGATTACAGATCTAAATTATCAAAAAAAGATCAGTTTAAATTTCAAATGGAAACATTCAAAGAGTCAATAAACAAATACAATAGTGAAGTATCCCGTTTAGTTGATATGGGACTTAATTTAAGTACGTTATCAAAAATGTTCAACATTGAATATTTGGATCCATCAGTAGAATATCAAAAGTTATTTCCCAATTCTAATTTGCAGTATTCTGGCGGAAAAGTAACTGGAACAGGTCCAATACCGATTCCAGCTTCTCCAGATGAGATAGCGAATATAATTGATGCAATATTAAGAACAGAAATTGGTTCAAATGCTGCAGAATTGAATAGAAGAATAGTTGCATTGAGTGGTTACGTCAGGGTAAGACGCACTGAGTTGCAACAACTTGAAGATTTCTATGATTATTTTCAGCGTGATTATTCTGTTGCATATTCTGGAACAAGGGGCAGAAATAATTTGATCATCTTGTTACAGAGAATGATACAATATTTTCAAAATGAACAAACAATAAATTTTCAAAGCGTATTGAATAATTTGGGCACATCAGTTATTATTAGCAAAGAAATGATGGAATCATGTCTTTCTGGTGTTCTTTCGAAATATACAAAAGTGGGAGATATTATTAAAAAAATCATTGATGGAAAAATCACAGGAATATCATATGGGGAAATTCAGGAAAATGGGAAGAAATTAATTGATGGAACCAAAAATCACGACAAAGTGAAAAAATATGTGAGGGACATAATAGAAAACATCATAGAAAATAAAATGAGTGATGAAGATAAAAGTAAATTAATAAAAGAATTGGGACTTAAGGGAGGTGCTGATAAATGGAACGAGGAAGAGATCACTAAATTATTGAAATCTTCGAAGATAGAGAACATCGAAATGAAAAAACTTATTGCCAACATATTAAACATGCTGGTGACTTCTCCCGTTTTTGATAGTTTTTTGCAGGGTCTTCACCAGGAGAAGTTTGAAGATGTCACCAATGTCAGGGGAAGAATGAATAAAGAAGAAATTGCAAATGCGGCCATATCATTTATTGCGAATGGAATGATCAAAGGACAATCACGTTCATTCTACACGATAAGTGAATACGTGAGAAAGTGGTTAATAAGAAATGGAATGGGTCATATTATAGGATCGAAACAGGCACCATTTCCAGATGAGACAGAAACGAAAACAAAAGAAGAAGAAGATCTCCAAAAACCCATTGGAGATGTAACTTATCAAATCGTCAGTGATACATTCCCAAATATGGACGATGCAACCAGAAATAAATTGATCGAATTAATAACGAATATGCGAAGTCAATTAAGTACTTCAAGTTCTTGGACACAAAAGGATAGAGAAGAAAATGAATCAAAATTCATTAGTGCTGCGTTAACTTTATTTATAGAAGTGTTAATAATTGCAAATGAAAACAATGTGCCACCTCAGAACGTTTGGCAAAAAATATTTGGTTATTACAAAGATGTCAAAGATTTGATCAGAACAGTAAATGAAATAATGATCATGAAACCCAAACAAAAATATGAACTGATAAGAGATACCGCAATGGAAATATATAATTTAAATGTGACTGAAGAAACAAAAACAATTGATGTTGAAGATGAAACGGAAGGAGTGAAAGCCATTAATACAGGACAAAATGAAATGGAGGAACAAGATGACAGATTTGACTATACGGCTTATGATTCTGACTTTGCAGAGGATATAGATTTTGATAGAGATATCCCCGAAGAAAATACTTTTAACACAGAAAGCGGAACAGTCCCAGATGACGCACCAATGTCTGGATATTCAAGTACAAGTTTCTCAGATATAACAGATGACACATTCTCTGACATCAGTGATTCGGATGAGGATATTGCGAAAGGAGTCATCAGACAAATTGATGATGAAATTATGATAGCTCAACCGAGCAGTGAAGAAAAAGTGTCAGAAGTTAAAGATCTAGATTTAGAAATGACAAAAAAATATGGCAGCAATGCGACATATCTTTTAAATATTGACTCCGACACACTTGAATTCATGAGGGAAAACCCAAAACAATTTTCTCCTATTTTGAAAGCACGGGACAAGCTGATGTCAACAGATGATATTTCTATAAAAAAATATATTGAAGAAAAAGTACCAGAAGTTGAAGAAAAAGTGCCAGAAGTTGAAGCAGAAGTCAGACGATTTGTTCAGGAAGTTGGCCCAAATCCAACAATGGAAGCAATAAGAAGAGGATTAAGAAACATGAGTGAAAGAATTCAAGCACTTGGAAATCAAGCTCAAAACCGCACAATTCAAATCTTGAATAGACTGCGACGTGGGGCAAGAATGGAAAATCTCCATTTTAGTTGGGGCGTCCGTGACCCCACAACAGGTCTAATTTTTGATAACAGAAATTATGCAATTATGTATTTGATGAGGCGACAACTAATTGTAAGGAGAGGAGGTGCACCAAATATCATAAGAGAACGACAAGCCATTGAAGACGGATTGGTTAGAATCGTACAAGTTGGAGCGATTCGACCGTTGGATGCTAATGAACAAAGATACGTTCAATCAGTGGCTGGATATGGTGGAGGTGGTGGAGGAGGTGGAGGTGGCGGAGGTGGTGGAGGTGATTATAATCCAAATGCTGTTCCACGAAGAAGATCGAAAGTTTTGTCACTTCTGACAGCATTCACTTTATTTGCTGGTATCATGAGTTTATTGACACCTAAAGAGCTTATCAAATGGATGTTAGGATACAACATTGAGGTATCAAAAGATAACAAAATAAAAACTGTTCCAAATCCCAACAAACCAAAACCTGGTAAAAAACCTGATAAACTAAAACCTGGTAAAAAACCTGATAAACTAAAACCTGGTAAAGAAGATTTGCCTGATAAATTTATGACGATTGGCCATAATGAATGGTTTGATTCTATTGGACTCGGTAGCATTATTGATACTTATAATAATTTTGTTGAAGCTTACAATGGTGCGATAAAAGATAAAACAGTGACGAAGGAAGATTTAACTTTTATGGATAAGAAAATAAGAGAATATTATGATAAGTTCGCTAAGGTTACAAATACCCCATTACTTTCAGAATTAAAAAAGGCAAAAGAAAGATATGATTCACTTAAGAAACAATATGACGATGCTTTAAATGATGGAGTTGATATAAATACTCTGTCCGTAATATATACAGAGCTTATTAAAAGTATGCAATACGTTGATGAAATGACAACAAAATATACAAGATTGGAAAACGGTGTGTTTGGTATGAATAAGTCAAAAGACGATTCAGATGTAACGGTCGATGACCATGACAGCATTGCAAATGTGAAGTTAATCAATCCTCCAGAAATGGACAAAGAACAACGAAATAAACTTATGTCAACAAAACCATCAAACTTTCTATTGTCAAAAGGTATGCGTGAAAGAATCGAAAGAAAAATTAATAGAAAAGGACAAGGTGATGGAATACTTGAAGAACAAGAATTATTTGATAATTTTTCAAAGGTTACCAGACATAAATATCCTGAAGGTATTGGAATTGATAATCCGCTAATTGTTCATAATAAGAGACATGAAATAATGCAATACAATATACCAAGCAAAACTAACACTACAATTAAGAAGTATTCAAAACCAACAGGTCAAACAGTTAGATTTAATGAAGTTATACAATTTGATGATGTTCTTGATGATGCATATTACAACAAACAAAAAGTTGAACTTGTCAATCCTTATGAAACCAAAAGTGATAATTATACACAATTTAATAAATCAAAACTATATAATCCAGAGTATGATTTACAACATGCCTTTCAAAATAAAAATGGCAAGAACACCAAAACAGGAAGTGACATGATTAGAAGCGGACCATACACTTATGTTGATAAGGATCAATATTATCAAGGTGGTGCTTTGCAATATGAACAAAATGAAAAACTTAATGATTATCCAATGACAAAACGTTTGACGATGGGTATCACAAAGACGGATCCTAAACCTGTAAAACTGGCAAGAAGAAAACTACCAAATTCATTCAATATAAAATAAAATATGACTCCATATTATATATCAAACATGAACCATTCAGGAATTCATCACATAGTTGTTAAAATCGACTCTAAAAAATCTGTTCTGACCAGGACATCAAAAGTCAATCCCATCAAAATTAATATTGGTAATCCTGGTAATAATTGTAATGTTCAACGCATCACTGTCAAAAGCGCCAGTATTCCGAATGTGTTCTATAACATCACTCAGTACAATAATTATTTCTTTATTTATGATGCTATTAATGGAAGACAATATATTACAATTCCAGAAGGTCAATATAACATGACACAACTTATAAATTATTTAAATGCCACTCCTGAATTTATTCTTGCTGGTCTGGTATTATCATTTAATACTATTCAAAATAAAATAATTTCAACATCTGTTCCTAATTTAGTTTATGAATGGTATGATGCAGTTACTCAGACTAATCCCACTGCATGGGTACTTCTGGGATTAATTAAAGGAATTGATCAAAACACTGTTGCAGGAATTCCTTTAACACATCCACAAATGGGTGACTTATCAGGAATTAAGAATATCTACATTGAAACAAGTTTCGCAAAAATGAATGGAATGTCTGATGAAGGACATCAAGATTTGGCAGCTATCATTCCTATTACTGAACCATTTGGTTCAGTCATCCATTATCAAAACAATGAACAGAGTTTAGATTCCGTCACCAGATCAATAGTGTACAGTCAGAATATGACCGATCCAGAATTTTATATGCGTGATGTTGATGGTAATCTTATTGATTTTCACGGACTTGATTATGAACTTCATTGGAAAATATACATGACACATGATGAACATATCGAAATTTAATTTAATTTAATTTTATTTACAAATATATATTAGAATAAATATATATTTATTTAACTCTCAAGTCTTGGAATCGAACCAAGTTCTTCACAGCAGCTGTCTCCTATAAAGGAGGTTCCGGCCATGTTATTCTACCATTGAACTAACTGAGAATCTCAATGCATGGATTTAAACCATACAAGCCAGGAGGTGTTTGCCTAGCGTACTAATCATTGTACCATTGAGAAGTGCATAAATATTCCACCAAAACATTCATACACAATATACTCTTATATAATAATTTTTTAAGTGTTTTAAATCGGTAAAGCATTGTCAGAAATAATACTCATACGGTGGCTTATATCAAGAAGCATATGTGCTTTATCGTCAGTACTTAGACCATTTTTACCTAATGTGATATTCGTATCTCTATATAAATCAGACAAAGAATTAGCAGTAGATTTATGCGATTCATATTTTTGTGAAAAATTAAGAGATTTCTTTATTACTGATGCTAATGTACTCACTGCCCCCAATGTACCGCCAATTATACCCAAGATAGGGTTTAAACTGGTTAGAGATATTATAATCATTGATGTGGATACGGAACCAGTAGTTATTATTATCAATTCAAAGCATTCGTCTAATTTCTTGTATCTGTCTGATTTCTTTTGGTGCTTATCTTTTTGTTCTTTGATTTCTTCTAATTGGTTTTTAATTAAAACCGTTCTTTCCATAATTGAACCTGTTCTTTGCATTATATTATATTATATAATCACAATAAAAATATTTAATTAATAAACTTTTGTTAATACTGCTCTTGTAGCTTGGATACTGTTTCCAACATCTGCCGCCGAATATTGAACGGTTACATTTAAGAAATTTAAAACTGTTGTATCAAATGTAGTGTTATTAGTCGTGGCCACTCGAAAACCTTTAATTATACTCAAACCAGAATCTTGATAAGTTAATTCTTTATTTATGGCTATTTGCGCTGATCCAGCAATTCCAATCATTTGAATGTCAAAATCAGTTTCCAGTTCGAAAGATGATCCCGTGGTACCTGCCATGGGTACAACCATTGTATCGAGTAATGTTGAAGCAAGTGGACCCGCATAAAATCTTATAGTAATAGTATCTCCGTTTTTTGACGCAAAATTACCAGATATATTAAGATTGTAAGATGAAACTTCAAATGTATTGGCGGGAATAGATAATGAACCCACAATAGGCATCGAACCAATTAAATTTGACTCAACTATTGTGTTAGTAACAGCAACACCAGCACCAGTTGCAAGAAATAAACCTCCAGCTGGAGTTATCGAATTTATGCTCGATACTTCTAAATTACCACCTATATAACCATCTTTAAATTTATTGGTGGAACTTCCCAAATCACATAATCCGTTAGACATTGGTACAATTTCAGTCACTGTATTATTACATATCATACATTGATTTGCTTTTGTTCCTGTAGTTCCGCTTCCAATTGTTGTAGAATTATTACCTCCATTTTGACAAGATGCACCTATTGATGTACAATCATCAAAATTACCACTATCATTATTTCTACAACCAATATATACATCATTTGTACCTGTTGTGGTATTTAATCCAGCTGTATGTCCAAACCCTGTATTATTTGATGCAATATTTTTCAAGAACGTCCCATAACCAAAAGCATTATTAAAATTACCCATTAAATTATCCTGAAGTGCTACTTTACCAAAACCACAATTATAAGTACCTGTTGTATTGTTTTGTAAACAAGCTTGACCATATCCACTATTTGATGTACCAGCAACAGCCGATAACACATTATTACCATAACTCGTGTTTCCAGTACTACTGCCATTATTTCCTGCACTAGTCCCTGCATATGTATTCGTTGAAACTATTTTAACCAATTCCCCATTTATTCCGTTTTCTGTTCTGGTTACTGATTCTACATTTTGAACATTTGTAATACTAAATGCACCGCCGTCAAGATTTGCCGTCAATGGATTGGCCAGCCCTGTAGCACCTGTTAGAATATCGACACCATTTATTTGCACGTTTGCAGATTCAAAGTCAATTACATTAGGTAAACTTAAATCTATCTTTGATGTATAATTGAGATCTTCAATTTCTGTTGTGTTTATACCTTCTCTAAAATATTCAGAATTATCACCGTTAATGTTTGGCATTTTTTTTGTGCGTGTATATATTATACAATGAAAGAAAATAAATTATTTGGTTTTCTTGTCAAACTTACAAACAATGCGGACAAAAATAAAGATCTGTATACAGGTTATCAAAAAAAACAACATGTATTAAAAGAATTTAGTAAAGAAATGGATGATGAAGTATATGAAAGATATAAACCATTTATTGATATCACAATTGATGGATTAATAGATATTTCTAAAAAGAGACTCAAGATATTCCCGAGAAAATATAAATTGTGTTTGGATTGTATTAGTGATAATTGTGTTGATTAGACTGTATAATAATCATTTATTTTTTGTGCTTTTGTATCATCATCATCATCTTCATTTATAAGAATTGCTTTGATATCAGATAATTTTTTGTCACATTCCTTTTTGCATTTGCTCGTTCGCATGTGTTTTGCCATATTACAACGTGATGTTAATTTTGCACAATTTCTACAAACTATTTTTTCATTTGTATAGTCCTTATGTTTTTGTTTATATTCATCATCGTTGTTGTATCTATTCATAAATCTGTTATTAGCTATCATAGTTATAATATAAATATGTCATTTACTTTTTAAGTATTTTTTATGTATATATATTTATACAATCTGATGATGTACCTCTTGAAAATGCAGTATACAATACTTTTATATCCATCTTTGGGATTTCATATATTGAATACATTTCATCAATCGTTTGGCCTTGTGCTTTATGAACAGTAATATAATTATTTAATGTCTTACCTTTTGTATGTGTCCAACATAGTTTAACATTATTGTTATCTTCATCACCATCTTTAAAAACTTGTTTCTGATCTCTGCCATTAAAAAAATCTTCAATGTATTTAATACATTTAGAATCTCGCCCCCCACTTTTGAAATCTAACAAGCCATTTAAAAATGAATCATATTCTTTATTGTATCTTGCCTTAGCATGCCATTTGATTTTATACATATTATAATCAGTCAATCTTTTGAACTCTTCAGTCTCAACAATATCATGTGTACCAAAACTACATTGGTTAGTATCACCACTGAATATAATATTTAATTTTGGATACTTCTTTTTTAAATATCCAATGACGTTTAATAATGACATTGACAATCTTGTACATTCATCTACAATAAAATAATCAATATCATTGAACAATTTATTCAATTCACGAAATGATGCTTTTTTAGACATAAGTATTGAATTGATGCATTGACAATTTAACAATTTAGAACTTTCAATTGTCGTTGATGTGACGATGTATTTTTTATTATTCTTATTCAAATGTGGGATAATAATATTATTGATTGTATGACTTTTTCCGTAACCACCTCTAGCCCCAATATTGAATGATTCATTATTATCAAGCAACTCATCGATATCATAATATTCTTTAATTTCTTTTTTCACACATGGCACTGGTTCATTTATTGTCTTTGTCAAATGCTTCCAAGTGAATAATGATAATTCAAATTTCAATCCGAACCCATATTTTTTTAAACAAATATCATTCAATTTAATTTCTGTCAGACTTTTCTTTTTGTCGCCAACCATAACATATTCATCATTCTCTTTCAATTTCTCATTAAATGTAATGCAATCAGTATAAACCTTTTTTACCTTGATATTTTTGTTTATTTTCTTTGCTTCGATATAAATATAATATAGCTGAAGTCTGGCATATTGAATTATTGCTAAATATGCGTACATCCCACTAGTATTAAGAAGATACTGTTTAACCATTTCGATGTGTCCATATTCCGTGTATTTTTTTTCATCTCTTCGATTTTTTATTATTCTATCATTGACATAATAAGCTCCTGTTCCTTCATATTTTGCTCTGTAAGCATCAGCTTCTAAATCTTTACATTCAATCATTTTAGTTTTTTGTGTTTTGTATTTGCATAATTGCCCTGAATACAAGATTAAATTATTATAATCAAAATCTTTTTTTTCTCCAAATTGACAATCATATACCCTGTGAACATATTTAATATTAATATTTGGTTTCAATTTAAGATCAAGAATCAAATAACCTAACATCCAGCATTTCTTGCCAAATAAAATTTTTTGTATTTCTGTCTGTTTCTTGAATTCAATAAAATAAAATGATGCTTGCCTTATTGACATTTTAGAATCATAAATTTCTGTAATCTCTCTTCCTGTTGTTTTTGGAAATATATATTTTTTGTTGAATATAATATTTGGATAGCATTTATTTATATCAATGCCTGTTCCATATTCCAATGAATTGTCAAAATAACGATTTGATTTATCACAGCTTTCAAAAAAATCAATGTTGACCTGATTAAATTCACCGTGGAATTGATAGAATTTTTTTATATCTGCCGTCACGTTAATAGGTACACAAACTTTTTGGTTAATAACTTTTTTATAATCTGAATAAATTTCATTTCTAGTTTCACTAAATTCTTTGTTTTCTATTTGTTGAATCTTACCACCTTTGATTTTTGAATTCTTGCCTTTGTTTAATACATACATATGTTCATTATGAATCATAATATGTAATTTTTTTTTATGTTCTGTTTGTTCTTGGATACATTCATTATCCGTTATAAAAACATTTAAATTATAATTGATTTTATTTAACATGGTTGTCAGTTCTGGATATGTTGGTGTTTTCAATTTGTCAAGATCATGTTCAATTATTTTGTATTCATTTTTGCATAATTTTGTTTTTAAATATGATGGAACACAATAATCAGTCACGACATAATCATGTGTGTAAAAATTTTCTAATTTTGAATAGACAACATCTTTCAATTTAATTTTTCCAAACAATTCTTTGTATGTATTTCCACTTTTGTATATATATCTGTTTGTCTTTGGATTTTTAACTTTCTTATACCAATCTTGACCCTCTTTCTTTGGTTTGATCCATTTTTTTAACTTCTTTCTGAATAAATTAACAAAAGTTGAATCATACATCTTTGCGTGCTTGAACAAATCATATGTTTTTTCAAATCCATCTGGAACATTCTGACCGTTTAATAATTCGCGATTCACCAACATGCATGCAATAACAATAACATCATTTATGCTTTCAATCTTCATTGCATAGGTTTGCTTTTTTTTATTTACTCTGTATGTAAATGATCCTGTAGCATCCTCAATATCTATATATTGTATTTTTTCTGCATATTCTTCCAATAAATCAATGAACGCCTCATCACGTGCGTCATCTGGTTCAAATTCATCTGGTCCTGCTCCATCCTCTTTTGGGGAATAAATATTATAGTTTACCATCTTTATAAAAGTGTATTATATTATTATAACAAATATATGTCAGCAATTGTTTAAGTATATTTTATGTACAATTATTAAATTAAAATATGATGGGATTGACAGGATAGCTTCAAAGTCATGTTTCAATTAAATCGCTTCAAAACCCCCTTTGAAAAATACCATTTTGTGGAATAATCATAAAAATTGGCCCTATTTTCAGAATCGCTTCAAA
>Ga0193961_1000367_pt1 | contig 17697 bp, 14 predicted proteins | sample FB_4_MG_FD_140371 | JGI IMG/M metagenome (GOLD analysis project Ga0193961, IMG submission 140371) | Microbial mat bacterial communities from the Broadkill River, Lewes, Delaware, United States - FB_4_MG | ecosystem: Environmental > Aquatic > Freshwater > River > Microbial mats | place: USA...
ATTGCACCTACGTTCAGTGCTAGTTGTAGACCAGATGCTGCACCACCTGCTGCTGCGTCAATAACGTTTGCAGGTTTGTCGTCACCACCGTCCATTGCCTCTTCGAAATCTTCGTGAGGCGTGTCAGTTTCAGGGTGAAGAATTTTAGCGAATAGTAGACCACCCGGTGCTGCCATGAATGATGCGGCAACTAGGTACTCTAGAGGTACACCCATAGATGCGTAACCCGCTAGTACACCACCAGCTACTGATGCCAAACCACCACACATTACTGCAAATAGCTCAGACTGTGTCATCTTTGGAACAAACGGACGAACCACTAGAGGTGCTTCAGTTTGACCAACGAAAATGTTAGCTGCTGCAGACATAGACTCGGCGCGAGAGGTACCCAGTGCTTTTTGTAGACCACCACCAAGGATTTTAATAACCCATTGCATGGCGCCGATGTAGTAAAGAACTGAAATTAGCGCAGAGAAGAAAATCAGTGTTGGAAGTACACGGAATGCGAAGATAAAACCGCCGCCGCCAAATACTTCGAACATCTTGTCAGAAACAAGACCACCGAATAGGAAAGAGATACCATCGTTACCGTAGTTGATAACGTTAGATACACCTTGAGAGAAACCGTTTAAAAGGTCACGACCCCAAGGCACGTAAAGAACAAATGCACCAAGTGCAAATTGGATAGCAAATGCACCACCCACAGTTCTAAAGTTGATAGCTTTACGGTTATTTGAGAATGCAAATGCAATAGCAAGAAGCACTACCATACCGACTAGGCTCATAAACAGGCTCATAGTTTATGACTTCCTTATATTATTTGTTGGCGTGTTACAAAATGGAGCTCAAAAGCGCTGTGGATTATACTTATCGAATTAATTAAAAATAGTACTCAACTCGCACTTTTTACCAAGCAACACATCTTGTACATTCACTAATGAGACTTTAATCACAAAACGCAACCGATTAAATGGCGAAGTTAACAAAAACAATACCTTTAAACCTCATTATTTAAACAATAATTTTGATGATTTTTCTATCATTAGGGTAATCGTTTGCTCCGATTCTTTTCGCAGCAATATAAAAGAAGATAGAACATTTTTGACGAATTTGGGTTGATTCACTTCCCCTTGATGCCCAAAAAGTGGCATATCTGGCGCGTCCGTTTCTAAAACTAAGCGCTCAAGTGGCAATCGGGTTACTGCATCTCGCGTCTTTCTTGCTCTTTCATAAGTAATAGAACCACCTATGCCGAGATATAATCCTTGTTTGATATATTGCATCCCCTGCTCATAGCTGCCCGTAAAACCGTGCAGTATTCCGCCTCTCGGTAATGGATATTGCTTTAATAACTGCAATAGCTCCTGATGTGCTTTGCGCACATGAAGCAAAACAGGCAAGTCGTAATGTTGGGCTAATTGCAACTGCTCAACCAATATCGCTATCTGTTGCTGTTGATCATCACGTCCATGATAAAAATCGAGTCCACACTCACCAATCGCAATGCAATCTTCACCCTGTTTTAGTCGCTGACGCATCTGCTCAAGCTGCTCACCACTTTCAACAGAAATAAACAGCGGATGAATTCCCATTGCCCACTCCACCATCGAGTATTTATAGGAATATTGCTGAATAACATTCCAGTTATTTGCACTCAATCCAGGCACTATAATTCGCTCAACACCAACTTCACGTGCTTGCTGCAAAGCCGTATCAATATCAATGCCTTTTTGCACCATCAAGTCCAAATGACAATGCGTATCAAACAAGCACATAAGCACATTTACCTCTTTAACAAAGCCACCACTCGTTCATAACAAATGCGTACATCACAATTATGATCATGGCATTACCCACGGTAACGTTTTCCCTTGATCTAGCTCACATTTTCATACAAGAGAGTGGTGTTAAAAAAATCAAGCAAACGATAAAATGCTTGATTGATAGGCGATGTAAATATAGCTACCGCCAATCCTGCAGACAAAAGTCTGACCCAATTTACTCTATGTAGCGAAACATTGATTTTCACAAATGTTAATAAAAAGTGAAAACAGAGAGCAGCTACTTTCATGTCGCATTTTGCACTACTAAGGATTTGATAGTGAAAAACCAAATTTTGAAACTCTCTACTCTGGCTCTTGCCATGTCGTCATTCAGTGTTTTCGCCGCGAAACCTGCTGTAGTTTACGACACCGCGGGCAAGTTTGATAAATCATTCAATGAAGCGGTTTACCAAAATGGCGTGAAGAAATTCAATGCGGACAAAGGTGTTACTGTACGCGAATTTGAACCTCAAAACGAAGCGCAGCGTGAGCAAGGTCTACGTCGCCTAGCAAGCCGTGGCTTCTCTCCTATCGTAGCAGTTGGCTTCAATATGTCTTCTGCAGTAGAAAAAGTGGCGACTGAATACCCTGATATTCAATTTACTATCATCGACTCTGTCGTAGACAAGCCAAACGTACAATCAATCGTATTCAAAGAGCATGAAGGCTCTTTCCTTGTTGGTGCGTTAGCAGCGAAAGCTTCTGCAAACGGCAAGGTAGGTTTTGTTGGCGGTATGGATATTCCTCTAATCCGTAAGTTCGAATGTGGTTACCGTCAAGGTGCTAAATACGCAAACCCAAATGTTGAAACTTTCTTAAACATGACAGGCTCAACGCCTGCTGCGTTTGCTGACCCTGCAAAAGGTTCTGAGCTAGCAAAATCTCAATTCTCAAAAGGTGTTGACGTAATCTATGCCGCTGCAGGCGGTACTGGTATGGGTGTATACCAAGCAGCGAAAGATGCGGGCAAGTTTGCCATTGGTGTAGATGCAAACCAAAACCACTTACAACCAGGCACAATGCTAACTTCAATGGTGAAAAAAGTAGGCGTTGCAGCATACAACTCATGGGATCAAGCTGAAAAAGGCTCTTGGAGTGCTGGTGTTAAAGTTCTAGGTCTAAAAGAAGGTGCTGTTGAATGGGCATACGATGAGTACAACAAGGATCTCGTTTCTGCTGAAGACCGTGCTTACTTGGAAAAAATCCAAGCAGATATCGTAAGCGGTAAAGTTGCTGTACATGATTACATGTCTAACAACTCATGTGACATCTAAACCTATCTGTGACGCACAAAACCAGCACGGCTTAAGTGCTGGTGACATTGCAACACGATAAACGCCGCTGCTGCTGTAGTAGCGGCGTACTGTTATCTAAAAAGGCTTTATCCTGTGACACAAACTATTGCGATAGAACTAAACAATATCGATAAACGATTTGGCGCGGTTCATGCCAACCGCGACATCGATTTGAAAGTCCCGGCAGGCACAATTCACGGCATTATCGGTGAAAATGGGGCAGGTAAATCGACTCTGATGAGTATTATTTACGGCTTCTATCATGCAGACTCAGGCACGATGACGGTCAACGGTTCCCCGTATAAACCCAATAACTCTCAAGATGCGATTCGCTCTGGAATCGGTATGGTTCACCAACACTTTATGTTGGTTGAGACTTTTACTGTCCTTGAAAACATCATTCTTGGCGCAGAAGAAGGGTGGAAGCTTGATGATACGCTGTCAAAAGCGCGTCAAAAGCTCGAGGAGCTCGCTAAAGATTATGGGCTTGACGTTCCCTTAGATACCCCCGTTGGACGCTTACCTGTTGGTCTACAGCAACGCGTTGAAATACTAAAGGCGCTTTACCGCGGTGCTAAGATCTTGATTTTAGATGAACCGACTGGCGTACTTACCCCACAGGAAGCCGACCACTTATTCCGAATTCTCGATAAATTGAGAGAGCAAGGCACTACGGTGATGATCATCACCCACAAGTTACGTGAAGTACTGGCGATTACTGACAATATTTCTGTAATGCGACAAGGCGCCATGGTTTCTCATGTGGTAACTGCAAAAACCAATAAAGAACAACTTGCTGAATTAATGGTTGGACGCAAAGTTCGACTCAAAGTCGACAAAGAACCTGCGCAACCGAAAAAAGAACTGATCACAGTTAAAGAGCTGCAATACTTTGACCAATCTGGTGTAGAACGCGTTAAGAGAGTGAGCTTCTCAGTTCGCCAAGGCGAAGTTGTCGGCATTGCTGGCGTATCTGGCAATGGTCAATCTGAAATTCTCAGCCTGCTGTCTGGCATTATCGCACCAAGCTCTGGTTCTATTGAACTCAATGGGAGCGAAATCTCGCCACAGTCACCACTCGATCCGCAGCAAGTACGAGCCATCGGTGTAAGCCATATTCCTGAAGATCGCCACAAGCAAGGTTTGGTGAATAAATTCTCTGCCAAAGAAGCCTTCATTCTAGGTCATCAACACCTTAGCCAATACAACCAAGGTTTCTTGCAGAACAAAAAAGCAATTGAAGAAGCTTGCCAATCTAGTATGGATAAGTGGGATGTACGCCCGAACGATCCATCACTAAAAACCGCGAACTTCTCCGGTGGTAACCAGCAAAAACTGGTGATTGCTCGCGAAATGGAACAGGACCCTGATGTATTGCTCGTTGGTCAACCGACCCGAGGTGTAGATATTGGTGCCATTGAATATATCCACCAGCAAATCATCCGTGCCCGAGATGCAGATAAAGCGGTACTGCTTGTTTCTGTTGAACTGGATGAAATCTTAGCGCTTGCTGACCGTATTTTGGTGATGTTTGACGGCATCATTGTGGGTGAAGTTCCTGCAGCACAAGCGGATGAGAAAACTTTAGGCTTGATGATGGCAAACATCCTACCCGATCACCTTAAGCAACCTGAAACGCAAGGAGCGCAATAATGAGTCAAGCCAAAGTACCCGCTTGGGTAACCATGGCGCTGCTGCCTGCAATCAACGTATTGGTTGCGTTTCTTGTCTCAGCACTGCTGTTTATCTACATTGACATCAACCCGGTTGATGCGGCAAAAGTGATGTGGACCGGGGCATTCGGCTATGCCGAAGGTTTTGGTTACACCTTGTATTACGCGACAGGATTTGTATTTACCGGGCTTGCCGTTGCAGTGGCCTTCCACGCTGGTCTATTTAATATCGGTGGTGAAGGTCAAGCATATATCGGTGGTCTGGGTGTCGGACTTGTTTGTTTAACACTGGGCGAGTACGCCCCATGGTGGATCGTCTTCCCTGTCGCGATCATCATTGGTGGTGCATTTGGTGCGGCGTGGGCATTTATTCCTGCTTACCTGCAAGCAAAACGTGGTTCACACATCGTAATCACTACGATTATGTTTAACTTCATTGCCTCTTCGCTGATGGCTTACCTTCTGGTCGACATTCTCAAGCCAGACAATACCATGGCGACAGAAAGCCGTGTGTTTGCTGTGAGTAGCTGGTTGCCAAAAATGCATGAGATTCTGGCTGTCTTCGGTATCGAAACGGCACCTAGCCCTCTTAACCTAAGCTTTATTTTCGCCCTGCTTTGCTGTGTGTTTGTCTGGCTATTAATGTGGCATTCACGCTGGGGTTATGAGATCCGTTCTGTTGGTGCAAACCCAACAGCTGCCGGCTATGCCGGTATCAAGTATGTCAAAGTTATCGTCCTTACCATGGTGATTTCGGGCATGCTAGCGGGCTTCTTTGGCTTAAACGTACTGCAAGGTGAGCTACACCAAATCAAACTTAACTTTGTTGAAGGCTTCGGCTTTACTGGTATCGCTGTAGCACTCATGGGGCGTAACCACCCTATTGGTGTACTACTGGCAAGTCTGCTTTTTGGCTTCTTATATCAAGGCGGTGCTGAGCTGAGTTTTGAATATGGTGTTGACCGCAATATCGTTGTTGTTCTTCAAGGACTTGTTATTCTTTTCTCTGGTGCACTAGAACATATGTTCCGACCTCATCTAGAACGCGCATACCTCAAACTTGCGGCTAAAAAGCAACAACAACCCACTGAGCAAGGAGTCTAAGCATGTTTGAAATCATAATATTAATGCTGGACGCTACGCTACGTGTTGCAACCCCACTAATCCTTGCAGCATTAGCTGGTATGTTCTGTGAGCGCGCAGGTATCGTAAACATCGCGCTAGAGGGCAAATTACTTGCCTCGGCATTCACAGGCGCGGCAATGGCTCATGTGACTGGTTCGGCTTGGCTTGGTTTGTTTGCTGGTATCGGTATTTCGGTACTGCTTTCATTACTGCATGGTTTTGCTGCTATCACTCACCGCGGTGATCAAGTGGTCAGTGGTATGGCGATCAATATTCTTGCCGCGGGATTAACCGTTACTTTAGGTCGCCACTGGTTCCATCAAGGCGGACAAACACCGGCGCTATCCGGCGATGCTCGTTTTGCCCCAATCAACCTACCAGGAGCAGAAGCGCTAAGCGATGTACCTGTGATCGGTCTGCTTTACTCGGAACTGATCAGCGGTCACTCAATACTGATTTACATGCTGATTGTGATTGTGCCTGCAACTTGGTATTTGCTGTTTAAGACTCGCTTTGGCTTGCGCCTACGAGCTGTGGGAGAATCACCTTCAGCAGTCGATACAGCTGGCATTTCTGTCGCTAAAGTGCGTTACTCAGCCGTGATCATTTGTGGTGTACTCGTCGGTATTGGTGGTGTTTATTTGTCTGTCGCTCAAACCGCGCAATTCATTCCGAACATGAGTGCAGGTAAAGGCTACATGGCATTGGCTGCACTTATCTTTGGTAAGTGGCGTCCATTCACCGCGATGTGGGCATGTTTACTGTTTGGCTTCCTTGATGCACTCGCGATTCGTATGCAAGGGGTGACGATTGGTGACTTCCCAATCCCAGTTCAAGCGATTGAAGCGGTCCCTTACATCCTGACAGTCTTCCTACTGGCTGGCTTTATCGGTAAAGCGATAGCACCTAAAGCTATCGGCGTACCTTATAGTAAGGAACGCGAGTAAAAACTAAAAGGGAGTGATGATTCACTCCCTTTCTTCTTTCACCGGTTTATCTTTGTTAACTGGATCAGAGCGATAAGGCACGCAACTGCGTTTTTGCTCCGGCGTAAGACCCATTGATTGACACCATGCATCGTACTTAGCTACCCACGCTTTAATCCATTTCCACATTTTCCATCTCCGGTGGCTGGTTGCTCAAATTATCAAAATCATAGCAACAACCTGCTTATTGTTTGGGGTTTACTGCTCTTCGCGTTTAAACACCAGCTCTGTTGGTGATGATTCCTCTTCAACAAAGTAGTAACCTGCCATATCAAACTGCGTCAAATCAGCCACGCTACCAATGCGATTTTCAATAATGTAACGCGCCATCATGCCTCGTGCCTTTTTCGCATAAAAACTGATCACTTTATATTGACCGTTCTTACAATCTTTAAAGACTGGAGTAATCACCTGTGCATCAAGTGCTTTGGGTTTGACCGCTTTGAAGTATTCATTGGAGGCTAAGTTGATCAGTACATTATCGCCCTGCTCTGCAATGGCGTGGTTCAACTTATCGGTGATCACATTGCCCCAGAATTGGTAAAGATTACTGCCTTTTTCGTTAGCAAGTTTCGTCCCCATTTCTAAACGATAAGGCTGCATCAAATCGAGTGGTTTTAGCAAACCATACAAACCAGATAACATACGCAAATGTAGCTGAGCATAAGCAAAGTCTTCATCTGTTAGCGTCTGTGCCTCTAAACCCGTGTAGACGTCCCCCTTAAAGGCTAGGATAGCTTGGCGCGCATTGTCTTGAGTAAAGGTCTCACTCCACTCTTGAAATCGCCCTACGTTCAAATCAGCGATTTTATCACTCACCTTCATCAAGCTTGCAATATCAGCGGGAGTCAGCTTACGGCAAATGTCGATCAATTGTTTTGAATGCTCAATCAGTTCAGGTTGAGTGTACTTTTCAGTGGCAAGAGGCGACTCGTAATCTAGAGTCTTAGCAGGAGAAACAACTATCAGCATGACTTTACTCTATCCTTATATGTTTTGAACATAGAGTACAAAAAAAGCCATGCATTGTCTGCATGGCTTCATTGATTAATACGATAGCTTTAAGCTATGGCTCTAATCATCAGTCTTCTTACTGTTGTACCAAATACCATCTTCTAACTGAGATTTCAGTTCAGGGTAATCGTTAGCATCAAACGTTGGTAGCTTGCCTTCTTTCAACTGACGGTTGTAATCCTTTGCTAACTTGATCACCGTACCAGACAGCAAGATAATCGCTACTAAGTTTACAATCGCCATCATACCCATGGATACGTCAGCTAATGACCAAACCACAGGTAATGATGCTAGCGCACCAAACATAACCATACCCAAAACCACGATGCGGAAAAGACCTAAACCTGCTTTATGGTTGTGTTCAAGGAACAGTAAGTTAGTTTCAGCATATGAGTAGTTCGCAATGATTGAGGTAAATGCAAAGAAGAAAATTGCCACCGCAACAAAGATACTGCCCCACTCACCAACTTGAGAACTCAATGCCGCTTGCGTTAGCTCGATACCAGTAAGCTCACCACCAGGTACAAATTCACCCGACATCAAAATAATCGCCACGGTTGCTGAACAGATAACGATTGTATCCATAAAGACACCCAGCATTTGAACGTAACCTTGCGATGCAGGGTGTGGCGGATAAGGCGTCGCGGATGCCGCGGCGTTTGGCGCAGAACCCATACCGGCCTCGTTCGAGAACAGACCACGCTTGATACCATTGATCATCGCTTGTGCGATTGCGTAACCTAAACCACCTGCAGCTGCCTCTTGGAGGCCAAATGCACTCTTAACAATCAGTGTAAGAATTGCTGGCAGTTTCTCTATATTTGAGAACATCACAAATAGAGCGAGGGCTAAGTAAGCTAGCGCCATAACAGGCACAATTAGCTCGGCTACTCGGGCAATACGCTTGATACCACCAAAGATAATGATCGCTGAAAGCACAACAACAGCAGCACCGACGTATTTATCTTCCCAACCAAATGCTGTATGCATTGCGTTAGCAATCGAATTAGCCTGTACTGCGTTGAATACAAGACCAAATGCGATAATCAAGAAGATCGAGAAAAGCACGCCCATCCAGCGCATACCCAGACCTTTCTCCATGTAATAGGCTGGACCACCGCGGTAATTACCATCGTCATCTTTTGTTTTATAAAGCTGCGCTAATGTACTTTCAGCAAATGCGGTTGCCATACCCAACATAGCAATCAACCACATCCAGAAAATCGCGCCAGGACCACCCGCAGTCAGCGCTACTGCAACACCGGCCATGTTACCGGTACCCACACGTGCAGCAAGACTAGTACAAAGTGCTTGGAAAGAAGATATACCAGCTTTGTCTGCTTTACGGCTGTTCTTTAGAACAGAAAACATATGACCAAAATGACGGAACTGAATGAAACCAAGTCGGACTGTAAAGTACACGCCCACACCGACTAAAAGATAAACAAGAATAGACCCCCAGAGCAGGTCATTCATTAAATTAATTAAATCTGTCATAACATCCTCAAAGTGAGTTTCGCCAATCCTTGCGTCCCTGCCATCCATCTAGCTGCGTACTAAGTGTCAATAATATTCTTAGCAGTTATGTTTTATTTATTAGCAACTGAGACATGTAAAACTCGCTTTTTGCTTCCCTTTACGTATCGACGTATTTTTTGACGGAGCGGATAATGCAGTGAAGCATAGCAAAAATCAATATGCACAAGGTTTCATTTATATGTTATTTTTTACCATAAACTCACCATCGATTAACACAACTCAAGACAGTGACTTAACAATTTTATCTCACAGTTATTAACCATTAACAACAACCGCTCCCTTGCTATCATATTGGCAGCTTCAACTTTTAAACATACTGCAATCCCTTGTAGGGTCTAGCAATTATGGTCACATTGCGGCTAACTTAAGCCTATCTGTCGCGTACATTCGATAATATGCTCAGATCAAAGCGTTACGCTTGAGATTGGAAGCAATTTAAAACAGCCAGTTAACATCAAAAATAGACAACAATGGCGAAATTAACATTACTGAATGGTCATTTTTTATTCTTTTGTCACCCATAAAAAGCTAACTGGAGCACAAAAAAAATAAAAAATTCATTGGATCGCAACAAATGAGAAATCAATCATAGATAGGCTTTGACCTCGATGGTATTAAACAGAAGATAACAACGTAGAACAGAGGTAGCATATGGATGGCTTGAACTTTGACGATATGATGGAGATGAATTTCTCCAAAGGACGCTCAGCTAGAACAAAACCTGTAAAACGTAAATGGCGCGAAATTGAAGCTATTAATGACCGCCGTCGATTAGAAAAAGAACTACGAGATATGGATATTGGTCTCGACAGCCTAGATGATTTAGAACTATAGAAAAAAGAGGCGATTTCGCCTCTTTTTTAATTTTCCACGCTCTAATCGCTAAGTGATCTCATTGTCCGTCTCGCGCACCCGCTGGGCGAGTTGAGCGTAACGTTCAGCAATGGTATCACCAAAAACAGGGTCGTCGTCGTCGCTAGAGAAAAGCAACTCGACTTGCTGCCAGTCTTGCACCGTAAAGCGTTCACATATCATCGGTAGAATGCGCCGCTCTTCAAACTCAAGGTGTTCACGTTGAGACTTTATGAACTCTTGCAACTGTTCAATAAATATTTGATGAGGAACGACTGCATCTTGCAAGATCATCTCAACGGTATTCTGGAATGATCGTGTTTTACACCCCAATAGCTTATGTTCGAACTCCAAGTTCTCCATTTCGTCTTTATCACCGTAATGCTCTTGATAGTAGTGATAAAGAATATCTTCTTTAGGGTGATGAGAGTTCTCTGAATGTTCAGATAAGTAGTCAACCACCTCTTTAATCAAGCTGTAATTAACCGGTTGTTCTTGCTTCAAGCGCTCTACTTTATCTGCCAAAATAGCAAGCAGCCTAACCATATAGCCATGCTCACGCCTGATTCTTTCAATCATCATCGTGCCTCTCCTTAAACACACACTTCTAGTAAGTGTATATAACATTTGAGTGAAAGGCTTGGAGTGTGTTCAAGAAAAACGAATAAATATTAAACACTCTTCAGTAAGCTCAATTGCTTACATGACTGTAAAATCTCCGGGATAATCTGTTAACTGATCGCACTCTCTAGCGTCCAATCAATAGGTGACACTCCCTGTTGCTCAAGCAATTGATTAGCCTGAGAGAAATGTTTGCAACCAAGGAAACCTCGATGCGCAGATAGTGGCGATGGATGAGGGGCGGTCAAAACATGATGCTTGTTGCGATCAATAAAACGACCTTTCTTTTGCGCGTGTGCCCCCCAAAGCAGAAAGACTACGCCAGAGCGATGTTGATTGATCGCTTCTATTACTTTATCAGTATAGGCTTCCCAACCCGTGGTCTTAGCATGTGAGTGCGCCTTGCCCTGTTCAACAGTTAACACCGTATTGAGTAATAACACTCCTTGCTCTGCCCATTTTTGTAAATAGCCGTGTTGAGGGATTTCAAAACCCGTAATGTCTTGCGCCAACTCTTTATACATATTGACCAATGACGGTGGTGTTTTAATGCCCGGCAAAACAGAAAAGCATAAGCCATGGGCTTGGTTTAGACCGTGATAAGGATCTTGCCCAAGAATCACCACTTTTACTTGATGAAACTCTGTCGCGCTAAAAGCATTAAAAACGTCCACCGCCGGAGGGAAAATAGTCTTGCCATTAGCGCGCTCTTGTTCAACGTAAGCGATCGTTTGTTGATAATACTCTTGTTGCTCTTCATTACCGATTACATCATGCCAAGTCAGCGTCGAGGTCATACTTTGTTCCTTCTACTATATTGCCATTACCTTGTTGATTCATTGTCGCAAAAACATGTAGAGGAACAAAGCCCTGTTTGATGGTACTGATAAGGCTGATATTGAGGTTAACGACGTTGTGGTGTTCGATAATGTCCTTGTCCAGTAACGTGACGATTTGGTACTGGCATACGGACAGAGTAAGAAACGTTCGATTGGAAAGGTCGTAGTTTAAACATGGCGGCACCTTCTTATAATAGAGAAATACACTTTATCTTTCACATAGCCTCTTCTAGAAAGATTAGTGCCACCTTTTCGTTTTAGCACAAATTACGCATTTTCACGCAACGCTTGCTGATGGTAAGCACGTAACTGGTTGATTTCATCCTTCCATAAGTCGGGCTCAATTGTTTCTAAAATCAGGGGAATACCATCAAATCTTGCGTCTTTCGCAATGTACTCAAAGCAGCTCCAACCGATCTCACCTTTGCCCAGCGCATGATGCCTATCAACACGGCTACCTAAGGCTGATTTTGAATCATTAATGTGCATTGCGCGTAAATAGTGCATCCCTACAACACGATCAAATTCGGCAAACGTGGCTTCGCAAGCCGCCGTACTTGATAGATCATAACCCGCCGCAAAGGTGTGGCAGGTATCCAAGCAAATACCCACTCTTGTTTTGTCTTCTACTTGAGTAATGATTTCCGCTAGATGCTCAAATTTCCAACCTAAATTCGAACCCTGTCCTGCCGTGTTCTCAATCACAGCAATCACTTCGGGTACCACTTGATGCGCCAAGTTGATTGACTCGGCAATCTTTGCCAAACATTCTTGTTCCGAGATTTTATTTAGGTGGCTACCGGGATGGAAATTCAATAGCGTCAGACCCAGTTGATGGCAACGCTCCATCTCATCAACAAAAGCCGCACGTGATTTTTCTAACTTATCTTGTTCAGGCGCCCCTAGGTTAATTAGATATGAATCGTGCGGTAAGATTTGCTCGGCTGTATAGCCAAGCATTTTGCAGTTTGCTTTAAACGCGCTAATAGTTTTCGCTTCTAACGGCTTTGCTGCCCATTGACGCTGATTTTTAGTAAAAAGCGCAAATGCGTTAGCTCCAATCTCTCGCGCCCTCATTGGCGCCTGATCTACCCCACCAGCGGCAGAAACATGCGCACCAATATACTTAATTTGTGATCCAACACTCATTGTCATTTAACCACTTTTTCTCTTTCAGTTTGCCAACCTAAACACAAGACGTTAGCACAATTAATCGCCACAAAAACGGGCATTTTGTAGTAAATTTACAACAAAATACCGATTTAACTATTTTTGAATCTATAAAATAAATTGTAATTCTTAGTTTTTAAAGGCTTTATTGATTTAACTCAATAAAATCACCTTCAAAAAATTAAGGTTTTTAGTTGTAATTTGACCTAAATCAATATTATTATAATGGATATTAGCTATATAATACTTAGCTCAACAGAAAACTGAAAAATAACACCATTAAATCCACACATTGTGGAAAAGGAGAAAGTTATGATCCAAGGCATTCAAATTACTAAAGCAGCTAACGACGATCTACTAAACTCAATCTGGCTACTAGACAGCGAGAAAAACGAAGCACGCTGTGTTGCGGCAACTGCTGGCTACCAAGCTGACCAAGTTGTAGCAATCAACGACCTAGGCGAATACGAAAGCCGTGAAGTGGCAATCGAAATGGCACCACGCATTGAAGGTGGTCAACACCTAAACGTAAACGTACTACGTCGTGAAACTCTAGAAGACGCAGTTGCTCACCCAGAGAACTACCCACAGCTAACTATCCGTGTATCAGGCTACGCTGTACGTTTTAACTCTCTAACGACTGAACAGCAACGCGACGTTATCGCGCGTACTTTCACTGAGTCTCTATAAGTTATCTCGCGTTAGCGAAGTTAATTAGACCCATTTTAAAAGCAGGCTTACGCCTGCTTTTTTATTATTACGTCATTGATTAATTCAACCATAACACAATGCTCTCTTGATGCTGCTCCCAAAGCAACTTGAGTGCCATCACCATCGACATGGTTATCACTAAAGGTCGAACCCATTTCTGCCCTTTAGTCACCACCACCTTTGCTCCCATCCTGGCTCCAATAAAACCACCAACCGCCATTACCAAGCCTACTTCCCATACGGGAAGCCCCGCTAGAATAAAAAATAGTAGTGCAGCAATGTTGGAGGTGAAATTTAATACTTTGGTCCTTGCGGTTGCATCAACCAAAGAAAAATGACCAATCGCAACAAAGCAAATGGTAAAAATTGAGCCCGTACCCGGTCCAAAAAATCCATCATAGAAACCGACACCGCCACCCACAGATAGAGCGAAAACGGCTTCAGGAAGCTTACTTGGTCCTTGATCAGCTTTAGTCGTTGGTGCCAATAAAAAATAGAGTGAAATGGCGATCAATAATAGCGGAATTAAACTGGTAAGCACTCCAGCATTAACATGCTGCACAGCCTCAGCGCCAATGGCAGAGCCGACAAAAGTACATACAATCGCCAATCGCATCTCTTTGAGATTTACGATACCACTTCTTACAAAAAACCATGATGCAGAAAAGCTGCCAAACGAGCTTTGCAGCTTATTAGTCGCTAGAGCTTGTGTTGGGCTCATACCAGAAGCAAGCAGTGCCGGCAGAGTCAACAACCCTCCTCCCCCCGCCATTGCATCTATAAAGCCAGCGGCACTGGCAACAAAAAAGAGTGCCAGTAATAATTCTATCGTGACGTCCATGCGAGATACTTAAAAGTGATAAGAAACGCAGTATGGCATGATTTATCGCTATTTTTCACAAAAAAAAGCCCGCTCCTATGAGCGGGCTTTCCATTTACTATGCCGTTTTTACGCTAGGCTTGCTTTCACTTTCGCGTGAAGCTCTTGTACTGACGTCACTGAGCTTTTCGCATCAGCAGTGTGTGCCATACAAGTTGCAAACGCTGCGTTTAGCGTTGTGGTGTAGTTCACCTTCTCAGCAAGTGCACCACGACGAAGAACTTTTGAGTCTTCAATCGCTTGGCGACCAGAAGCCGTGTTGACGATGTAGGTGTATTCATTATTCTTGATTCGGTCAAGAATATGAGGACGACCTTCATGGACCTTATTCACTAGACGTGGGTTAATACCCGCTTCACCAAGAATAACCGCTGTACCATGTGTTGCATCTAGCTGATAGCCAAGCTTAGTTAACTTAGACGCTAGGTCTACTACACGCTGCTTGTCTCCTTCGCGAACAGAAAGTAGCGCACGACCACCTTCTGGATAGACGCTACCGCAACCAAGTTCAGCTTTCGCGTATGCTTCAGCAAATGTTGCACCGACGCCCATAACCTCGCCTGTTGAGCGCATTTCTGGACCTAACAGTGGGTCAACACCAGGGAACTTGTTGAAAGGTAGAACCACTTCTTTTACTGAGTAGTAAGGCGGGATGATCTCTTTAGTAAAGCCTTGCGACTCTAAAGATTGCCCTGCCATTACTCGTGCAGCAATTTTCGCTAGTGGTGCACCCGTTGCTTTGGATACAAATGGAACCGTACGTGCAGCACGAGGGTTAACTTCAATCAGGTAAACTTCGTTGTCTTTCACGGCAAACTGCGTGTTCATCAAGCCACGAACACCTAATTCAAACGCTAGTTTCTCAACTTGCTCACGCATTTTGTCTTGGATTTCTTGGCTTAGCGTGTAAGCAGGAAGCGAACATGCTGAGTCACCAGAGTGAACGCCCGCTTGCTCAATGTGCTCCATGATACCGCCAATAACAACACGTTCACCGTCACAGATAGCATCGATGTCGACTTCTGTCGCGTCATCTAAGAAACGGTCTAGCAATACCGGAGATTCATTCGACACACTAACCGCTTCATTGAAGTAGCGACGCAGATCTTGCTCGTCGTATACGATTTCCATCGCACGACCACCCAATACGTATGAAGGACGAACAACCAATGGGAAACCAATATCTTTTGATTTCTCAATCGCTTGTTCCATCGCTGTTACCGTCGCGTTTTCTGGTTGTAGTAAACCTAAGCGTTCAACAGCAGCTTGGAAACGTTCACGATCTTCAGCTCGGTCGATAGCATCAGGGCTAGTTCCGATAATTGGCACACCTGCTGCTTCAAGCGCACGTGCCAATTTCAGTGGCGTTTGACCACCGTATTGAACGATAACGCCTTTCGGTTTCTCAACACGCACAATCGCAAGTACGTCTTCAAGTGTTACCGGCTCAAAGTAGAGACGGTCAGAGGTATCGTAATCCGTTGATACGGTCTCTGGGTTACAGTTAACCATAATGGTTTCGTAACCGTCTTCACGTAATGCTAGCGATGCGTGTACACAACAGTAGTCAAACTCGATACCTTGACCGATACGGTTTGGACCACCGCCCAAAACCATGATTTTGTCTTTATCTGTTGGGTTAGCTTCACACTCTTCATCGTAAGTTGAGTACATGTACGCGGTATCAGAAGAGAACTCTGCCGCACAAGTATCTACACGCTTATAGACAGGGTGAATATCGAATTGGTCACGTAGGCGACGAATTTCACTTTCAGAAACACCAAGTAATTTAGATAAACGAGCATCAGCAAAACCTTTACGTTTCATCTGACGAAGTACATCTTTGCTTAAGCCAGCGAAACCGCCTGCTTTTACTTGCTCTTCAAGTTTTACGATATCTTCAATTTGAACAAGGAACCAGCGGTCGATGTTAGTTAAGTTGAAGACGCCATCTACTGACATACCAGCACGGAATGCATCGGCGATGTACCAAATACGCTCGGAACCTGCTTCTTTCAACTCATGACGAATCTTCGTTAGCGCGTCTGGAGAATCAAGATCCACCATCTCATCGAAACCATTAGAACCGACTTCTAAGCCACGTAGCGCTTTTTGTAGTGATTCTTGTTGGTTACGACCAATCGCCATCACTTCACCTACCGACTTCATTTGCGTCGTTAGACGGTCGTTAGCACCAGCAAATTTCTCGAAGTTAAAACGAGGAATCTTAGTCACTACGTAGTCGATAGTTGGTTCAAACGATGCTGGTGTTGCACCACCAGTAATGTCGTTTTGTAGTTCATCAAGTGTAAAACCAACAGCCAGCTTTGCAGCAATTTTAGCAATAGGGAAACCCGTTGCTTTTGATGCTAGAGCAGAAGAGCGAGATACACGTGGGTTCATCTCGATGATAACCATACGGCCATCTTTCGGGTTAATACCAAACTGTACGTTTGAACCACCCGTTTCAACACCAATTTCACGAAGTACCGCTAGCGATGCGTTACGCATTAGCTGGTATTCTTTATCTGTTAGAGTTTGCGCAGGTGCAACTGTAATTGAGTCACCGGTATGGATTCCCATTGGGTCAAAGTTTTCAATCGCACAGACGATGATGCAGTTGTCGTTTTTATCACGAACCACTTCCATCTCGTACTCTTTCCAACCAATCAATGACTCATCGATAAGCAGTTCATTAGTCGGAGATAAATCCAAGCCGCGGCGACAGATCTCTTCAAATTCTTCTTTGTTATAAGCGATACCACCACCAGTACCACCCATAGTAAATGAAGGACGGATGATACAAGGGAAACCAACCATTTCGAGAACTTTATAAGCCTCTTCCATCGTTTTCGCTGTATCAGCAGTTGGACATGCTAGACCAATCGATTTCATCGCTTTATCAAAGCGAGAACGGTCTTCCGCTTTATCGATAGCGTCGGCGGTTGCACCGATCATTTCTACACCAAACTCAGCAAGAACACCGTGCTTCTCAAGGTCTAATGCACAGTTCAGCGCTGTTTGACCACCCATTGTCGGCAATACCGCATCTGGGCGCTCTTTTTCAATGATCTTACGCACCACTTCCCATTGAATTGGCTCAATGTAAGTTGCATCCGCCATTTCTGGGTCAGTCATGATGGTTGCAGGGTTTGAGTTCACAAGGATA
>Ga0193961_1000371_pt1 | contig 17636 bp, 18 predicted proteins | sample FB_4_MG_FD_140371 | JGI IMG/M metagenome (GOLD analysis project Ga0193961, IMG submission 140371) | Microbial mat bacterial communities from the Broadkill River, Lewes, Delaware, United States - FB_4_MG | ecosystem: Environmental > Aquatic > Freshwater > River > Microbial mats | place: USA...
ATTGGAAGGTTTGTGCGCTCTATATCGGAACTGAACTGTTCAGTTCAATACGCCATTGGAAAAAACTTTCCGGTCCGCTGAAAGGGCCGAAATGCACCCACAGCTGCCTTGACGAACAGGGGCATAAACGCTCTGTTCGGCCCATGCGGGTCTCAGCAATTTTTGACAAAGACTATCAGGGAACACTCAGCGGAGCTGTTTGGCTTTTGGATACGCCAGAAAATCGAAATCGTTTCGAAGGATCTGGTGATCTCGATCGAAACAGCGCCTTATTTTCGAACACTAATTTCCACAGGTCGCCGTCTGCTTTGATCGAATTAGTCTGGACTATCCACGATCACTTTCCTGAACTGAAAAGCATTACCGTCATTGGTGTCAAAGCTGGCCCGTTGATCGCTAGAAAGCTAGAAACTGACTATGCAATTAAGGAAACTATTGAAGGGTTCGTTTGCAGCCCCGCGAGCAGCAGCTAAATCCGCATTGCGGCCCTACCAAACTTCTAACAAGGCGTGCTCGGCACTCGGGCCCCCACTAGGTCTCCAAAAAACTTCAACGACGTGCGGCGACCTCTAGCAGGGCCCGAGCTACCGCCTCTTCAATGGCCAAATCACTGGTATCAATCACCACGGCGTCTTCTGCCGGTTTCAACGGTGCCTCAGACCGGTTCATGTCGCGTTCATCGCGGGCCTTCACGTCTGCCAGAACCTCTTCCAGCGTTTCCGCCTCACCTTTAGCCGAGAGTTCCAGAAACCGTCGCTGTGCGCGCACTTCAGCGCTGGCAGTGACATAGAGCTTCACCTCGGCATTGGGGCAGATCACCGTGCCGATGTCGCGCCCGTCCAGAACTGCCCCACCCGCGCGCCGGGCAAAGGCACGCTGGAAATCGACCAGTGCCGCGCGCACCTCAGCAATCACCGCCACTTTGGAGGCCGCCTGTGCCGCCTCGGGACCGCGCAGATCATCGCGTTGCAGATCCTCTGGCGTCAGGTCCTGCGCCGCCGTGATAGCCTGCATGCCTTCCAGCACTTTCACCCCAACCGCGCGGTAGAGCAGCCCAGTGTCCAGATGCGCCAGCCCCAATTCAGCGGCCACCGCTTTGGAGATTGTCCCCTTGCCCGCTGCCGCAGGCCCGTCGATGGCAATGGTGAAACTCTGGCTCATGTCTTCTTCCACTTCTTAAGGCCTGCCCGTGTGGACAAGACCAGCACGATCACAAAGGCGCAGCTGTCCAGAGCGGACTTCAGCATTGTCATACGAGAGGCTGCGAAAATCGCATGCGCTTCGATTTCTCCGGCGAGAAGGCCAGCCACAAGATAGTTTTCCAGGTAGTCCGACGCGGTTGCCGCCAGAATAACGCCAATAAACACGGCGCGCCACAATCCTGACCGAACCAGCCACAACACCGGACCGATCAAAGAAATGCCCAAAAGCGCCGGATAGAACAGGTCCAAAACGCGCTGCGGTCCAGTGTACAGCGCCCGCCCCTCGGCACTCAGAGCGGTCAAAAAGGCACGCGCTTCCGCTTCGCTATAGCCAAAAGGCCGTAGATCAAAGGCTGGCAGGCCACCAGCCTCGCGCGCGATGGTCGGCAGGGTCCAGAGCACCATCGCCGCGTAGACAGAAAGGGCGGCCAGAACACAAAGCCAATATGCTGAGCGCCAGCTCATCATCCCTGTGACAGTTTGGCGCCAAGGCTGGTCATCAATGGCTCGAAGATCGGAAACGAAGTGGTGATCGGATTGCCGTCATCCACCGTAACGGGGCGCTGTGCTCCCATCCCCATGACCATAAAGGACATGGCGATCCGGTGATCCAGGAAGCTTTCGCAGGTGCCGCCGCCAGGAACCCCATCCGGGCCGAGGCCTTCGACAGACCACCAATCCTCACCCTCATCTACGGTGACGCCATTGGCCCGCAGCCCCCGCGCCATCGCGTCAATGCGGTCACTTTCCTTGACACGCAGTTCTTTGACCCCAGCCATCATGGTTTTTCCAGTGGCAAAGGAGGCCACAACCGACAAGACTGGGTATTCATCAATCATCGAGGCTGCCCGCTCTGGCGGCACAGCGATACCCTGCATATTGGGCGAATACTTCGCCCGCAGATCGGCCACTGGTTCACCGCCTTCTTCACGCGGGTTCTCGAATGTCAGATCCGCGCCCATATCCTGCAGGGTGTAAAACAGACCGGCACGGGTGGGGTTGAGGCCAATCCCTGGCACCAAAACATCCGACCCTGGTGTAATCAGCGCCGCGCAGACCGGAAAAGCCGCCGATGACGGGTCTCGTGGAACAGCAATCTCTTGCGGTTTCAGCTCAGGGCGCCCGGTGAGCGTAATCACCCGGCCCTCCTCGCTGTCTTCCACGGTGATCTCGGCACCAAATCCCGCCAGCATGCGTTCAGAGTGGTCGCGGGTGGCTTCCTTTTCGATCACCACGGTTTTTCCCGGCGCATTCAGCCCCGCCAACAGTACTGCGGACTTTACCTGCGCCGAGGGCACCGGCACCACATAGCGTACCGGAGTTGGCTCTGCTGCCCCGACGATGGTCATTGGTAGGCGGCCACCCTTGCGACCCACCGCCTTGGCGCCAAAGAGCGCAAGCGGATCAGTGACACGCGCCATAGGGCGCCCATTGAGGCTGGCATCGCCCGTAAAGGTAACGGTGATCGGCGAGGTTGCCATGCACCCCATGATCAGCCGCACCCCAGTGCCGGAATTCCCACAGTCTATCACCTGACCCGGTTCCGCAAAGCCACCGACGCCAACGCCGTAAACCGACCAATTTCCGCCACCATGGTTGATAACCTCAGCGCCAAAAGCCTGCATTGCCTTGGCCGTGTCGAGTACATCGTCGCCTTCCAACAGCCCAGAGATCTTAGTCTCGCCAATGGCCATAGCCCCCAGAATAAGTGATCGATGCGAGATCGACTTGTCACCTGGCACCTCTGCGACGCCCGTAAGAGGCTCAGCACGGTGGGAGGTCATCGGGATCGGGGTACCGTGTCCGGACATGGGGCTTCCTTTGTCTATGTCGTATCAGGCTGCCTGGTGCCAGCCTGCATATGTTTCCGCTATCGGTACCGAATTGCGATCCAAGCGTCCAGCACAGATCCCGGCCCTGTTGGCGCCAGCCTATCCGAGCCGACGGAACGTCAAATAGGTTGGAGTACGCCCTTCGCGTAGCGCTTTTTGCTCATACCGTGTGGAGATCCAATCGCCCCAGGGTGCACGCCAATCCGCAGCCTCAGAGGCCAGCCATTCAAACCCAGCCTTGGGCACCTCTTCCAAGGTCTGGCGAACGTAGTCAGGAATATCTGTTGCAACCCGGAAAATAGCTCCAGGTTTGAGACAACGCGCCAGAGGCTCAAGATGTTCTTGCGTGACAAACCGACGGCGATGGTGGCGAGTCTTTGGCCAGGGATCAGGATAGAGCAAAAACGCCTTTGCGATGGACTGCGGCGGGATCACATCCATCAGATCGCGCGCATCACCAGGATGTACAGCGATGTTCTCGCAGCCTGCCTTGCGGATCTTGCCAAGCAGCATGGCAACCCCATTGATAAAGGGTTCGGCCCCGATAATGCCAACATCCGGGTTGTTGCTGGCCTGATGCACCAGATGCTCGCCACCGCCAAACCCAACCTCAAGCCAAGTCTCACGCCCGCCGAACAATGCGTCGAGATCCAGCGGGGTGCGATCCGGGTTTTCGTCCCAGCCGACAGCGCCGGGGCTTAGCGCTTCGAGATCTTCGGCCAAGTAGCGCCGCTGGCTGTCCTTAAGGGTCTTACCGCTGAACCGGCCATAGAAATTGCGCCAGGGCGCGCCGCTAACATGGGCGCCGTTGTCAGGCGCACCGCTTTGTGGGCCAGTGTCGTTACCAGCCTCAGGGGGCGTTTTCTTTTCGGCCATGGCAGGGCTACTTTCTTTGTTCAGGCGCAGACTTTGGGCAGAAGTGATCAAAGCGGCCTTTACACACAAAGCCCCTGCGCAGTTGGCCGCTCATCTGCCGTAAGCAGCGCCGCAGGTCAAGAGAAGCGCCCCCTTGGGGCGGTTAACGCTGCTTTTTCTTTTCCAGTATCGCAGCCGGCAACTCCACCGAAATCTGATCGACCTCCCGTGGTCGTGCAACAACACCCGGCACAGCGTCACGTAACACCCCAGAAGCAGTCAGTTCTTCCTGCGATGGATACCAGACCTCACGCGCCCCCGCCTGCATAGTCGTCACCACAAAGGCCGGATCCACCCCACGCGAGACCATGTAGAGCTGATGTGCGTGAATTTCGGCCTGGGTATCAGCATAGATCCAAGACCCAAACTCAAAGGGCGTATCCCATCGATTGCGATCTCGGTTCCTTCGATAAAAACGCTGCACCGCTTCGGCCGCCCAACTGCGCTGGTGAAAGCCAATTTTCGCCCCCCGCGCCATATGCCGCCGATTTCCCGCCAAAAAGATATCCACACAGGCGCTGGTACATTCGCCTTCAACATAGGTATCTAGCTGGTATTTCATCACAATCTCGGCCATCTCAGTCCCAGCATGAACGCTGCCGCCACTGCTATTGAGCTGTAACTCCTTAATCTCGAGGTTCTTTCTCAGTGACAATTTCAAAGCCCGAATATCATCATCCAGGATCTCGCTGTTGTTCTTCTCAGTGTCATAGATCAAGATCGAGCCCTTGACCTCGAATTTGTCCGAGAGAGGCTCTTTGGCCCAAAGTGAGATCGGCCCCAGTACCAAACTGGCGGTGACAAGAGACTTGATCATCGTGCAACTTCTCATGGCTAGACCTAATCCGTAGTATACCCCCCTAGCATGACTCGCGGGGGCACTCTGGGCCAAGGGTAAATTCGCCCTGGCATCACCCCTTGGGAAAGACGGCGCGCAGCAAAAACATCCCTGGAATCGTTACGATGTACATGGTGATCCCGTAAACCGCCGCTGGAATGGCATATTCAGGGATACCGCCCGTTTGCGCCACGAGCCCCGCAACCGCAATGCCAAGCGCCGCGTTTTGCACCCCCATTTCAATCGAGATGCAAAGCCCGTCACTCCCCTTCAGCCCTAAAAGAGCGGCACTGCACATTCCCAATAGCAACAACAGCAGATTCAACCCAATGAGCACCGGGCCGAGCTGGCCAATGCTTTCGATAAACAGCGGCCAATTGCTGATCAGGGCCACAGCCACGATGACCACAAACAGAAGGGTCGCAATCAAGGAAACCGTCTTCTCTGTGCGGATCGCAAAATCAGCCTTCAGGAACCGCACCAACAGGCCAATCGCAACCGGCACGGCGGTGATCGCAAACATCGATATGCCTATACTTGTCACATCCACTTCGGGTGCGGCCTCTCCCAGATAGCGACCGGCGGCCCAGATAATCAGCACTGGCACCGTAAGCACCGAGAGCAGGCTGACAATGGCGGTCAGTGTAATGGACAAGGCAACAGTTCCGCCCACCAATTTGGTCAGAATATTTGAAGTGACCCCGCCAGGGCAAAAGGACAACAACATGACACCAAAGGCCAGCGCGGGCGGCAGCTCAAACATCATGAGCGCCAGAAAAGCCACAACAGGCACCGCAATGACCTGCAGGAAGATCCCCGCCAGTACCGCTTTGGGCATGGAAAAAACGCGGCCGAAATCAGCCGGTGTAAGCCCATAGCCCAATGAAAACATGATAAAGGCCAGCGACAATGGCAGCGCCACTTCGATAAGCATCCGGAAATTCCTCCCTCGTTAGAGGCAAACCGTGGCATAGAATGGCAAAAGGGCCAAAGCTTTCCGTTACGGAAGGCTTTGACCCCTGTCATTGAGCTGTTGCTTGTCTTAGAGCGCTTTTTTAAGCACCTCGGCCAAGTCGGTACGTTCCCAGCTGAAGCCGCCATCGGCATCAGGTTCGCGACCAAAGTGACCATAGGCCGCGGTGCGCTGATAGATCGGTTTGTTCAGCCCCAGGTGCTGGCGAATGCCGCGAGGGGTCAGGTCCATGGCCTGATCGATCGCCTTTTCGATGGCCGCTGGGGCGACTTCACCGGTGCCATGGGTATCAGCATAGATCGACAGCGGCTTAGAAACACCAATCGCATAGGACAGCTGAATGGTGCATTTCTCAGCCATGCCAGCGGCGACAACATTCTTTGCCAGATAGCGTGCCGCGTAGGCCGCAGAGCGGTCAACCTTGGTTGGGTCTTTACCAGAGAAAGCACCGCCACCATGTGGGGCAGCGCCACCGTAGGTGTCGACAATGATCTTACGCCCTGTCAGGCCAGCATCCCCGTCGGGGCCGCCGATGACAAATTTGCCTGTGGGGTTCACGTGCCAGATGGTCTCATCCGTCAGCCAGCCATCAGGCAGGACTTCGTGGAAATAAGGCGCAACAATTGCACGGATATCTTCAGAGCTCAGATTTTCATCCAAGTGCTGGGTGGACAGAACCAGCGAGCTGACGCGAACGGGCTTACCATCTTCGTAAACCACGGAAAGCTGCGATTTGGCATCTGGCCCCAGTGCAGGCTCAGTGCCGTTCTTACGCACCTCAGCGAGGCGCCGCAGAACCGCGTGGCTGTATTGAATAGGTGCGGGCATCAACTGCGGGGTTTCGGTGGTGGCATAGCCAAACATGATACCCTGGTCGCCGGCGCCTTCGTCTTTGTCAGCCGAAGCATCCACACCCTGAGCAATATGCGCAGACTGTTCATGCAGCAAGTTGGTCACTTCCACGGTCTCGTGGTGGAATTTGTCCTGCTCATAGCCGATCTCTTTGATGCAAGCGCGAGTAATCGCGTCGATCCGGCCCATGTAGTCATGCAGCTTGTCCTGATCGGACAGCCCCACCTCACCGCCAATGACGACCCGATTGGTGGTTGCAAATGTTTCCGCAGCTACGCGGGCTTCTGGTTCTTCGGCCAAAAAGGCATCCAGAACAGCATCCGAAATCTGATCACAGACCTTGTCCGGATGGCCTTCAGAAACGGATTCCGAAGTGAAAGTAAAGTTCTTACGAGACATGAAAAATGCTCCATTGGGTTAACCTCGTCACGTCAGGAAGCCGTTGTGAGAGGACTTCGTACCAAGTACGCGGGGATGATCTAGAGGTCAAATACTAATCCCTAGATGTTAACTCGCTATGAGCGTTCTGCGGATTTACGCCGTTGTTTCATCGCCCCCAAAACCAGGACAAGACAAAAGAAAAACAGCGGGTAATCTCCGGTACGGCTATAAATAGTCGCAGCTAGGGCCTGTGGCAGAAAGGCATCGATTGCACCAGCTTGCCCCAGCGCAATTGTCTCGCGCAGCCTGCCGTAAGGATCGATTATTGCAGTGATGCCCGTATTAGCGGCACGCAACATCGGCAGCCCCTGCTCCGCTGCCCGCATACGGGCCTGCACCAGATGCTGGTAGGGACCAGATCGCGTGCCAAACCAGGCGTCATTGGTAATCTGGATCAGCATATCAGGGCGCGACGGCGCTGCATTCACATCCCTTGCAAACACAGCCTCATAGCAGATCAATGGCAAGGCCTTGCCGATCCCCAAATCCATCAGAAGGGCACCGGAACCAGCAGAATAGCCAGCGCCGCTTTGCGCCGCAAAACCATAGATCCCAAACCGGGCCATCAGATCGCCAAAAGGCACATATTCCCCAAAAGGCACCAAATGCGATTTGTCGTAGATCTGATCAACGCGGCCCAGGGCCTCGACCAAAACGGCAGAATTATAATAGCGCCCCGCTTCGCGCCGCTGGATCCCCAGCAGCACCGGCACGCCTGCAACCCGCTCTGAAATCGCAAAAAGTGTTTCATCAGCATTGTTCAACAGCTGCGGCACCGAGGTTTCCGGCCAGATGATCAGATCTGGCTTGAATTTCGTGGCAAGAGCAAAAGGTTCGGCGTTCTGAGCAAGTTGGTTCCCTCCTGTCTCGCTCAGCTCAATCGCGCGACGGACAAAGTCCCAACGCCTTTCGGGCAGCCATTTTTCTGCCTGAGGTGCATTGGGTTGCACCAAACGCACCAAATTTGAGGTCATGTTTGGCTCAGGCAGGCGTGGCAAAGCATAGCCTGTCAATGCAACCGCCAACACAGGAGCAACCGCCAGTAAGGGCCTCCTGCGCACCAGTGACAGCGGCAACGTCACCGCAAGGGTCAGCATAGATAGCCCCTGCCCTCCGACCCAGGGCAACAACTGCGCCGCAGGGGTATCTATCCAGAACTGCCCAAATCCTGCCCAGGGAAAGCCAGTAAACAGATAGGCTCTTGCCAGCTCTGCCAGGGACCAAAGCGCCAGCAACATCACCAGCCGCCTGCCTTCTTGCCGCCCCTCCTGTCTGCCGCTCGAAAGGCGGCGCTGTCCGCTGTCAGGACTCCAGCGCACCGCCAACCCAAAGCCACAGGCCCAGAACAGCGCTAGCCCGGCCGCTAGAAACACCAGAGCAAAAGGCGCCATCCAGGCATAGCGCTCCGCATCTATCTGAAAGGGCTCGACAATCCAGGAAAGGGCAAAGCTAAAATACCCAAGCCCAGCCAGCCAACCTATCGCTGCCGCCTGCAAGGGCGACCGCGCCCAAAGCGTCAGCATTCCCAGGCCAGCTAGGGCCAGTGGCAAGCTCAACAGGATATGTAGCGGAGCCAGCGAAACCGACAGCAGGGCCCCAAGACCAAAGGACGAAAATCCAGCAACCCAGCTCGACCTTTGTCCAGCTGCGCGCAGACATCTGCCCCAAAGGCCGCTGCTCACGTGGCAGGGTCCGGCATCATCACCCGCAACCGTTTGATCCGGCGCGGGTCTGCATCCATGACTTCGAATTCTGGGCCCTCAGGGTGCACAATAACTTCTCCTCGTGCCGGAACCCGGCCAGACAGCATAAAGACCAGCCCGCCAAGCGTTTCGATCTCTTCACCATCGACATCTTCGTGTCGGGTCAGCGACCGACCGATCTCAGTCTCGAATTCATCCAATGGTGTTCGCGCAAGCGCGATATAGCAGCCTGCCTTTTCTTGATACCAGGTTTGATCCTCGCCAGGATCGTGCTCATCTTCGATCTCACCGATCACCTGCTCGATCAGATCCTCAATGGTCACCAATCCGTCCACGCCACCATATTCGTCGATGACGAGCGCCATGTGTCGACGCTCGGCCTGCATCTTGGCCAAGAGCACACCAATGGGCATAGAGGGAGGCACAAAAAGCAGAGGGCGCAACATCTGCGACAGCTCAAAGGGTTTGTTGCCACCATTGAACCCATGGGTCAGGGCAAAGTCCTTGAGGTGAGCAAAACCAAGTGGCGTATCAAGGGTGCCCTCATAGACTGGGATCCGGGTGAAGCCACTATCCCGGAACACCTGCACCAGATCGTCTCGATCAATGGAGACCGGAACCGAGAGTATCTCGGCTGAAGGTATCGCAACATCTTCCACCCGCATACGGCGCAGGTTTATCATCCCATGCGACTGAACCTCGGGGCTCGGTCCTTCCGGTTCCACCTGTGGCTGTTGCGCTGGTGTATCCGGCGTAAAGGAGCCAAAAATACGCTCCCAGAAGCCTGGTCGTTGAGCGGCACTGGCTTCTGCCACGGTGCCGCTGATGTTCTGCAGCGCGCCATGCGCCGCGTTAGAACTGCCTTCTATATCGCCCATCTGTCCTATCCAAAATGCCCTGCTAAAGGCTGTCATCCACAGTATATGGGTCATCCAGACCCAGATTGCCAAGTATCTCGACCTCCAAGCCCTCCATCACTGTGGCGTCAAGGTCGCTAATGTGATCATAGCCCAAAAGATGCAATACTCCGTGAACAACCAAATGCCGCATATGATCCGATAAGGGCTTATTTGCGGCGTCAGCTTCGCGCAGACAGGTATCATAGGCAATGGCGATATCGCCGAGCGGGATCTCGCCTGTAAAATCCGCCTCCGGCACGGCTGGCTGTCCTCCCGGTTCTGAGGCCGCAAGCTCCTCTGCGGGCCAGCTCAGCACATTGGTTGGCACCGGTTTTTCGCGGAATTCAGCATTCAGGCCAGCGATCTGATCATCGTCGCAGGCCAACAACGCGATTTCGCAATCCTCTGGATCGAGGCCAAAATGCTCAAGTGCAGCACCAACCGCCTGATGTGCGAGAGCTTCAAGTCCGGCCTCCTGCCAGCGACTGTCCTCAATTGTGATCTCCAAAGCCATCTATACCGTCAACCTTAAACCGCCTCAGCTGTACTGACCCGTTTCGCCAATGACCTGGACGTCAGGCCGGTGGCGTCTCGGCGTCATAGGCCTCGATGATGGCGGCGACAAGCGGATGTCGCACGACGTCACGCGCAGTGAAGTAATTAAAACTGATTTTGGAAATCGGCGTCAGCAACCGCTCGGCATCCGCCAGGCCAGAGGTAACCCCGCGCGGCAGGTCCACCTGAGTACGGTCGCCGGTGATCACCATGCGAGAGCCTTCGCCCAGGCGGGTCAGGAACATTTTCATCTGCATCGAAGTGGCATTCTGAGCCTCATCCAGCACCACAAAAGCATTGGACAGAGTACGCCCGCGCATAAAGGCCAAAGGCGCAATCTCTATCTGCTTTTCCTCAAGCAGCTTCGCCAGCTGCTTACCAGGCAGGAAATCATTCAGCGCATCATAGAGCGGCTGCATATAGGGGTCGACCTTGTCCTTCATGTCACCCGGCAGATAGCCAAGCTTCTCTCCAGCCTCTACCGCAGGGCGAGACAGGATGATCTTATCCACCTGCCCGGTGATAAACAGGTTCACACCGACGGCCACCGCCAGATAGGTTTTGCCGGTCCCAGCAGGGCCAATACCAAAGGCAAGCTCGTGCTCAAACAAAGAACGCACATAGGCCTTCTGTGCATCGGTACGCGGCTCAACCAGCTTTTTACGGGTTTTAATCTCAACCGCCCCACCCTTGAACATTTCAAGCTGGTCATCGGCAACGTCATCGTCGGAATGCCCCATACGCAGCTCGCGATCAACATCGCCGTGCTCGACACTTCGACCAGTTTCCAACCGATCATAAAGCGAGATGAGCACTTCGGCGGCCTGATCGCGCAGCGCCTCCTCCCCCAAAACCGAAAGCTGATTGCCACGGCGAACAATCTGGACGCCGATTTTTTGTTCGATTTCTGTTAGGTTGCGGTCGTATTCACCACAAAGATCAATCAGCAGGCGATTGTCAGGAAATTCAAGCAGAACCTCATGTGTGCTGCTGGTGGTCGGCGACTGGATCCGGGCACTTGTGGCCAATGGGGGGAGCTCCTAGGCTGGTGTTTCTCTCTCCAGTCTGCCTCTGCCACCGCGCAGGTGCAAGCGGGCGTCCAGCAAATTCACAGAAATGAGACAAAAAAGGTCGCCCCCACAGGAGCGACCAATTTTTTTTAAGCTAGACGTTTTGCGCAGGCGCAAAAGCCTTACAGCGAATCCGGGAAGTTTGAACCATCCTTGAACGGGCCAGTTGCTACGTTGCGCGGCAACGGGCTGTTACAAACGGGTTTGCCATCCGGGGTACGCCGCAGATCAGCATAGCCTTCAAGCCCATCATCAATGATCCAATGTTCACATCCCTGCGGGTCAACCCAGATCCCTGCTGTCATATTCGACAGATGGGTATTGGACCCATCCCCGGCGTGTTGATCGCGGGTTTTGTCCTCGGTGATTTCACAGGCGGCCACTGCGGTCAGCGCAAGGGACAGCGCGGTTGCTTTGAGTAGGTGCATCTTGATGTCCTTCTTTAGCGCAGGCAATAGATTTCGACGCGACGGTTTTGCGCCATGTTTGACGCGCTGGTATTGGGTACACGTGGGTCACGCTCACCGTAAGCACGAATATCAGCAATCCGCGCGCCAACCGACTTAGCAACGCCTGCAACCGCATTCGCGCGACGCTGCGACAGACGGATATTATATTCGTCAGAGGCACGGCTATCGGTATGCCCCGCGATCACAAAGGAGCGCACATTGCCTTTGTTAGAGTTAAAGAACTCCTTCAGGCGCGTCTTACCCGCAGCACTGATATAGTGCTTGTCGGTGGCAAAGAACTGGTCCGTCTCCATCACACCGCAAAGATTACCACGACGACAAACTGGTTTGCCATTTGGCGTCACATGCGGCGTCATGTAGCCTTCGGCACCGTCGTCCATCACCCAGTGCTCACAGCCATCAGGGTCGACCCAGATAGTCGGAACATAACGCTCCCCAACAACCGTGCGCTGCTGCGCCTGAACAGACCCTGTGGACAGGCTCACCGCAGCCACCGTAGCGGCCACAAGCGCGAGCATGTTCTTTGCATTAAATGTCATCACAACCAGATTTCCTTCACCTAAGTCCCCCCAGAGTGTCGCCCAGGGAAGCTTGCCGCCTAAAATTCCTAACACTCAGGTTATTAGCAACAATCTACACGGCTTTTGTATTAATACATCCCCCACCCATATAGGCTTTTGGCAAGATTAAGCCCTTTCAGGCAACACTCATACCGTTTTGTTGCAATTGTCGCCGAGAGCGCTGCAATTATGACTCACTCTGTGAAATCGCACTGCATGAAAAGCGGGCATCGCAGGAGAAGAGACAGGCTGTTTCTACAAAAAGAATCGCCCTCGATCAGCGCACAGGCCCAAACCGACGATGCCCCCATAGGGACTTATCAGGCAAAACCAAATGCTAGTCGATCAACTCACCCGCCAGAGAGTTGGTCCGCGAAGAAACGATACGCACACGTGCAAGATCCCCTGCCTTGCGGTCACAGTCAGCCACATGCACGGCATGCAAATAGTCGGACTTCCCCAACATCTGGCCAGGCTGACGGCCCGGTTTTTCAAACAATACGCCGACCTCACGCCCCACCATACTGTCCTGAATTTCGCGCTGCTGACGCGTAAGCAATGCCTGCAGCCGCTGAAGACGGTCATCAGCCTCTGCAGGGTTTACCTGCGGGCGCTCTGCAGCAGGGGTTCCGGGCCGGGTCGAGTACTTGAATGAATACGCGGTGCCGTATTTGACCTCTTCGACCAGATCCAAAGTAGCTTGGAAATCTTCTTCGGTTTCTTCCGGGAAACCCACGATGAAATCTCCAGAAATCAGAATGTCGGGCCGCGCCGCGCGAATACGTTCAATCAGACGCAGATAGCTCTCCGCCGTATGGCTGCGGTTCATCCGCTTCAGGATCTTATCGGACCCGGCTTGCACGGGGAGATGCAGATAGGGCATCAGCTTCTTGCAGGTGCCATGGGCTTCGATCAGGTCATCCATCATATCGTTAGGATGACTGGTGGTGAAACGGATCCGCTCCAGCCCATCAACCTTGTCGAGCTCCCAAATCAGCTGTGCCAGGGTCAGATCACCATTGGCTCCAGCGCCGTGATAGGCATTCACATTCTGCCCCAAGAGAGTGATTTCACGCACGCCGCGTTCAACCAGATCACGCGCCTCGGTGAGGATACGATCCGCCGGCCGAGAGACCTCGGCCCCGCGGGTATAGGGCACGACACAAAAGGCACAGAATTTATCGCAGCCCTCCTGGACGGTCAAAAACGCCGTCGGACCTCGCGTGGCCTTGGGGCGGCGTTTCAGCTTCTCAAACTTATCTTCTTCAGGAAAATCAGTGTCGAGCACCTTCTCCCCCGCACGCGCCTTTTCTTCCATCTCTGGCAAGCGGTGGTAGCTTTGTGGCCCGACCACCAAATCCACCAGCGGCTGACGACGCATGATTTCCTGCCCCTCAGCCTGTGCCACACAGCCTGCAACACCGATCTTCAGGTCCGGCTTTTCCGCCTTCAGCTTTTTGAATCGCCCCAGCTCGGAATAGACCTTTTCCGCCGCCTTCTCTCGGATATGGCACGTGTTGAGCAGGATCATATCCGCCTCATCGGCCGATTTCACCTCACTATACCCCTGCCCACCAAGCGCTTCGGCCATGCGTTCACTGTCATAGACATTCATCTGACAGCCATAGGTTTTGATAAACAGCTTCTTGGGCGCAGTCATATCTTTGGTGCCTTCCAGCAGGGATCGGGAACAACGGCCTGCCATAACGGCAAATCTCGTGGCTTGCAATGCCGGTGGGATTACTCGATTTTAAGGACAAATGCCAGAAGGGCAACACAAGAGCAGAGACCAAGAAGCATGATGTACGCGTCGCTGGAAGAATTTCTCAGGCTACAAAAGGGGCTCCTGGCCAAGGGCCCGATTGCGCTGATCTTTGTCGAAGACGATGTCGAGGTTGCGACAACCCTGCGCCATCATTTGCAATCTGGCTTCAAAGCAGTTGTCGCCCTGATGCCAGATGCCTTTGATCTGCCTCGTGACATTAAATCCAAGATCCACCGCATCCCCTTTGACTGCAGTGCCCCGGCCAAAGTCTTCAATGGCATCAACAAGATCATCGCCTCTGCAAAACCAGGCTGTTGGCTCTACTATTGCTACAACGCCGAATTCCTGTTCTTCCCCTTCTGCGAAACCCGAACAGTGGCAGAAATGCTGACATTCCATACGGAGGAGCGCCGCTCGGCGATGCTGACCTACGTAATCGACCTCTATGCGGGGGATCTGGACAAGCACCCCAGTGCAGTCTCTCTGGAAACCGCCTTTCTCGACAAATCAGGCTACTATGCACAGGCACGCTGGGACGATGATACAAATGCACCGCGCGAAAGGCAGCTGGACTTCTTTGGCGGCGTGCGATGGCGCCATGAAGAACATATCCCCTGGACCAGCCGCAAAATCGACAGGATATCCCTGTTCCAAGCCAAAGAAGGTCTGGAACTACTAGAGAACCACACCTTCAACGACCAAGAATACAATACCTACGCCTGTCCCTGGCATCACAATCTGACCGCCGCCGTATGTTCTTTTCGGACGGCCAAGGCCCTCAAACGCAACCCGGGATCCGATTTTGCCATCGATAGCTTTCGCTGGCACAACTCCACCCCTTTTGACTGGCACTCCCGGCAATTGCTCGACCTTGGCTTAATGGAGCCGGGGCAGTGGTTCTGACGCCACGATTCAACCCTGCCGCCCCAGGCTTCATTTCGCCAATGATATCACTGAGGTGAATTGCGCCGCCAAGGCGCAAGAGGGGGCAGCGCCCCCCCCCTACAGAATTCCAACCTCAAAACTATCGCTGCAACAGGACAGGGAACCAATCCTCCCGCAGCCGCTGTCCCGGCATCATATTATGTCCCGGATAGGGCGGCGAGGTCGGGCCAGGGCGCTCAACATAGCGCACATCCTCCCCGACCAACCGCAATGAGAAGGCCCGGCGACGGGTCTCGCTGGTATTCGCACGTGCACCATGCAGGGTCTTGAAATCAAACGCCACCGCATCCCCAGGCTCCATCTCCCACTCCAGTATGCGCATACCTTCGGCCTCAGGGTCTGGCACAGGCATATATTGCCCGACATCGGCAAAGAACCCCTCCTCAGAGACCCAGCGGGTTGGCAGCACCTCCTTCTCCCACCGATGAGACCCTGCAACGCAGCGCAGGCTCGCGTCACTCACCGGATCCAGTGGCGACCAGAAACTGATGGTCTGACGCCCTTCCACAAAATAGTAGGGCCCATCCTGGTGCCAGGGAGTCGCCATGGACGTCCCAGGCTCCTTCACCAAGACATGATCATGAAACATCTGCACCCGGCCCGACTGCATCAAGTCAGCGGCAACCTCTGCCACAGGAGACGATTTGATCGCCTCTTCAAAATCCGGAATACGTGGCCAATTGCAGTAGTCATCAAAAAAACGCCCGGTCTGGCCTGCTTTTTCATTGTTCGAGGCGTAGGGACCAGGATCCGCCATATTCTGCTCCACACCGCGGCGCAGCTGATCTACCTGACCCTTGAACAACCCCTTGATCAAAACAACACCATCGCGTTGGAACTGGCTGATATGCTCTTGAGTGATAAGGGGGTGCACCATGCGTGTCTCCGTCCAAGTTAAATCAATCAGGCTCTCCATTGGTCACTCATGTGCCTAAGGCGCGCCTGCTCAAAAAAGTTTTCTCGCAGCCCAGAGCCTGTCGCCCTTTGTTATTAGTTTCAAATAATATATTTCTAATGTAGCCATAAATTCATGCTATACCTCACCCTGCGCCACTATGAATATATCTGCGCTGTAGCCGAATACGGCAGCCTTTCTTCGGCCGCAGAGGCTCTGCATGTCAGCCAACCTGCGCTCTCAACGGCGCTGGCCCGGGCAGAGGACCACCTGGGTCACGCGCTATTTGTGCGCCGTCAGGGAGCTCCCTTAAGCCTCACCCCACAGGGGCGTGATTTTGCAAAGGCAGCGCAAAAGCTGGTGGAACAGGCTCGCCGTCTGGAAGCCCCCGATGGTGCCAAATCGCCCTGGCAAGAACTGACCATTGGCTGCTTTTCGGATCTGGCACCCTTTGTCCTGGCCCCCGCGCTGCACTGCCTGCGCCAGACCTTTCCCCAACTGGCCGTGAACACGCGAACCTTAGGTTTCTCCCAACTCACTCAAGCGCTGCTCCAGAATGAGATTGACCTCGCGGTGACCTATGACCTCGGTCTGGACGCTGGGTTTGATCGCAAAATCATCGACAGACGCAGACCTCAGGCCCTGCTCTCCCCCAATCACGCCCTGGCGCATCACAGCAGCCTGTCTCTGGCGGAACTGGCCCGCGAGCCCTTGGTGCTGTCTCAAGAGGGACTATCCGTGCAACACATGCTGACCCTGTTCAAATCCATCGGCCTCACACCGCGTATCGCCCATCGCGCGGCCTCCCTCGAAGTGCTGCGCAGCCTGGCTGCCAATGGCGAGGGCATCGGCATCAGCTATAGCGCCCCAGCCATACCCCACAGTTATGACGGCAAAGAGATCCTGCGTATTCCGATCCGGGATTCCTGCGCAATTGAACCGGTGATTATCGCCTGTCATGGGGTCCCATTGCCCGAATCGCGCCTATCGCGCGTCCGGGAAATCCTGTCAAACGCCCTGGCTCAGGACGCCTCTGACGGCGGCAAAAACTGCTGACTGGTCAGATCTTGCGCAGGCGAATGACCACATCTACTGAAGCAATTTCCATACCCTCAGGCGCCTCTGGCAGCCGCTGAATCACCAATTGATCAGAGGGTGCATCGGTGACCCGATTGCCATCCTCCCAATAATAATGCGGATGATCATGGGTATTGGTGTCAAAATAGCTCTTTGACCCATCCACGGTAATTTCTTGCAGAACCCCAGCCTCGCAAAATGCACGCAAAGTGTTGTAGACAGTGGCCAGAGAAACAGCAGCCCCCTTGGTCTTGGCCGCGTCAAACAGGCTTTCGGCGGTCACATGGCGATGCTTACCATCGCCGACCAAAAGTTCCGCCAGGGCAAGCCGTTGACGGGTTGGGCGCAAACCGGCCTCTACCAGCCAGTTCGTTGCCAGGTCTTCGCTGTTTGGCGTCATGTGCGGATCCTGCATCGCGTTGCTATTGGCGTTTATACTGCGAATGAATTGCATTTTTCAAACAGAATCCCCATTTTCCCACCAGCGCCGCCCCGATCCTGTGACAACGTCACGCTGCGCAGCATCGCTCACTGCCCTTGCAGGACCCTTGAACCGGGTGCTACAGGAGGGAAAAGACATGAAACACCTCAGGCAGGAGACGCGCCAGCATGGCCGATTACCCCAGCAGCTTTGACAAAGACGA
>Ga0193961_1000374_pt1 | contig 17590 bp, 18 predicted proteins | sample FB_4_MG_FD_140371 | JGI IMG/M metagenome (GOLD analysis project Ga0193961, IMG submission 140371) | Microbial mat bacterial communities from the Broadkill River, Lewes, Delaware, United States - FB_4_MG | ecosystem: Environmental > Aquatic > Freshwater > River > Microbial mats | place: USA...
ACCGCCGCCACCGCAGCATTCGTGATCATCGCCTTTTTCTTCGCCGCCACAACAGCCGCCTTCGTGGTCGTGGTCATGATCGTGACCACCACAGCAACCGCCAGCTTGATGTACATGGACGTGCTCGATTTCTTCAGCTGTCGCTTCGCGTACCGCTACTACTTCAACTACGAATGTTAGAGTGTGACCTGCTAGCATGTGGTTACCATCAACAACGACTTCATCGCCATCAACTTCTGTAACTTCTACAGGGATTGGACCTTGGTCTGTATCCGCTAGGAAACGCATACCAACTTCAATTTGCTCAACACCATGGAATACGTTCGCAGGAACACGTTGCACTAGCTCATCACTGTGCTCACCGTAACCGTCTTCAGGAGCGATAGTTACGTCAAACTTATCGCCTGCAACTTTGCCTTCTAGCGCAGCTTCAAGACCAGAGATAAGGTTGTCATTACCGTGTAGGTAGTCTAGAGGTGCTTCAACTGTTGATTGGTCAACAACTGCACCGTCTTCTAGTTTAACTTGGTACGCTAGGCTTACGACTACGTTCTTTTCAATTTTCATACTTGCTCCAAGGCATTGGGTACCCAGACAGCTGGGGAATAAAACATTAACGTGGCTATTATGGGGATCAATTTGAGAAACACAATCAGTCAGGACTAAAAATACCGATCATATTTTCATCAGCACGTTGTGTTTTATCGACCGATTTTGGCTTACGCTGCTCATGGTAATCACAGTCCACACACTCTACTAACTCAATATTATTTTCTATCCACCAGCGCAAACTATCTTGCTGCTGGCACTGAGGGCAACTAGCGCCAGCGATAAATCGTTTCTTCATTTCACTCTCTTACTCTTAGGCAATATGCAGGTTCCCAAGTTGTGTCGCCGAACCTCACATCTCAACGTTACTGGGGTATATCAGTCCCAGAAGTTTTTAGTCTGCTGATCATTTTCCATCTCACGACCAAAAATTTCTTCCAGTTCTTTTCGTGCTTCTTTGGCTCGTTGGGCCAATTGCTTATCTTCACTGTGTTGCGGTAATAGCTCTTTGAGCATTGCATTATCAAGCTTCCTAAAATGCGCTTCTGCTCGGTGAGCTTGATAAGGGTGCATACCTAACTCAATCAGCGCTAATTTACCTAAATCCAATGCACCGAGAAATGTTTCACGGGAGTAGCTATCCACGCCATGGCTGAGTAATTGATAAGCTTCCACTCGGCTGCGCGCTCGTGCCATTATTTTAAGGCTAGGGAAATGTTGGCGACACAGATCGACGATTTGCATAATCTCATCTGGTGAGTCGGTACATAAAATTATTGCTTCCGCTTTATTAGCTCCAGCTGCTCGCAACAAATCTAGTTGCGTTGCATCGCCATAAAACACCTTGTAGCCATACTTCCTCAGTAGCTTAATTTGGCTGGCATCACTTTCTAAGATCGTCAGTTTGATTTTATTGGCATACAACAGGCGACCAACAATCTGACCAAAACGACCAAAGCCCGCAATAATGACCCGCGGTTGATTATCGACCACATCACTCGCAAGCAGCGCCTCTTCCTCTTGGTTGAGTTTTCTCGCGTACCACTTTTCTTGTCCCATTAACAAAATGGGCGTCGTCACCATTGATAAGCTGACAACCACTAATAAAAACGCGGTTTGTTCGCTGGTCAGTAGATTCTGGTTTTGTGCAGCGGTAAAAATGACAAAGGCAAACTCGCCCCCTTGGCTTAAAATCGCGGCCATACGACTACGAGATTTGGCACGGCTACCTGAAACTCGCGCTAATACATACAGCAATAAACCTTTAATCGTCACCAACGCGAGTACGCTAAGCAAAATCACCCAAGGTTGATGAGCAAGTAAACCTAAATTCACCGCCATACCAACGGCAATAAAGAACAGACCAAGTAATAGGCCTTTAAACGGTTCAATCGCTATCTCTAGTTCGTGGCGATATTCACTCTCCGCCAATAGCACCCCAGCAAGAAATGCTCCCAACGCCATTGATAGCCCAAGCTGTTTCATTATTAGAGCAATGCCGATCACTAGCAGTAATGCGGCAACGGTAAACAGCTCGCGCACGCCACTGGTCACCACATAGCGAAATAGTGGACGTAATAAGAAATGCCCACCGAACAATAAGCCGAGCACACCACCTAACATCCACAAGCCATCTTGCCAGTTACCACTGGTGTTACCGGCGAGTAAAGGCAGCATCGCGAGCATTGGGATCACCGCGATATCTTGAAATAGTAATACAGCAAAGCCTGACTGCCCTGTTTCTGTTCCATCCAGCCCTTGTTCTTCAATCACCTTCAATGCGATGGCCGTAGAAGATAATGCCAAGCCCATACCAATGGTTAAACTCACCTGCCAACTCATACCAAATACACTAGCAATCATGGAAAGTACTGCGGTAGTGAGCAGTACTTGGGCGCCACCTAACCCAAGAATCGGACCGCGCAATTGCCAAAGTTTCTTTGGATTAAGCTCTAAACCAATCAAAAATAACAGCAGTACAACACCAAACTCCGCAAAGTGTAAAATGGCGTCAACATCGCGAATTAACCCTAATCCCCAAGGTCCTATCGCCACTCCAGCCAATAGGTAGCCTAAAACCGAGCCTAAACCTAAGCGCTGCGCTAAAGGCACCGCCACCACTGCGGCGGTTAGAAATATTGCACTACTTTGTAGAAAATCACCTTCAAGTGCCATTGCTACCTCCCGTGTTGCCATTACTTCCGCTCTGGCTCTCTACACCGACGAGAGGTTCACTTAGCCATTGGTGGTAGCGCTCGGCATGCTGTTCACGTTGTAGATCCGAAACATTACGCGCCCAATAAAGCACAAGCGGCTCTATCCAGTGCATACGACATAACGCAGCCGTCAATTCAAACGGTTGTAAAATCTGTTCTAACGGGTATTTATTATAGCCATGCTCGCCAAAGGCTTCTTGTTTACCACCTGTGGTAATCACACTGCGCCAATACTTGCCTTGCAGTGAACTACCTTCGCCATAGGCGAAACCTTTTTTGCCGAGCACACGGTCTAACCACTCTTTTAATAACGCAGGGCAAGAATAAAGATACATAGGGTGGTGGAACACAATCACATCATGTTCAAGTAGCGCGTCATGTTCAGCGCTAACATCAATAAAGAAATCGGGGTAGAGGGCGTAAAGATCGCGCACGGTTACATGTTCAAGTGAACTGATCTTATTGATCATAACTTGATTGGCGATGGAAGTTTGTGATTCCGGGTGAGCATAAATGACTAGTACTTTAGCCTGAGCAGTAGCTGGCAAAACCATTCCTTGTACAGCAATCCTATTATTTTCGTTATCATTTTGTTATACGCGGTTGGAGCCAATAACGCAATGATCGACTTTTTCGACCATTCCTCCTACTATGCGGAGCGAAATGATTAAAGAAAAAACAGAACTCTATGATTACCTTCTCTGACATTCAATTGCTACGCGGTGGCAAGCCCCTACTCGATAATGCCTCCGCAACCATCCACCCTGGCGATAAAGTCGGTCTGGTGGGTAAAAACGGCTGCGGCAAATCTACCCTATTTGCCTTAATCAAAGATGAGCTTTCGATTGATGCTGGCAATTTTAGCAAACCAGCCCACTGGGAGTTGGCTTGGGTAGCACAAGAAACCCCTGCTCTTGATCGCACCGCCCTCGAATACGTGATTGACGGTGATCGTGAGTTTCGCTCTCTAGAACAACAACTCACTGCCGCAGAAGAAGTCGACAATGGCACCTTAGTGGCTGAGTTACATGGCAAAATTGAAACCATCGGCGGTTACAGCATTCGTGCTCGTGCTGCAGAACTACTTGATGGTCTTGGCTTTACTCAACCACAAATGAGTTGGAACCTGACTCAGTTCTCTGGTGGTTGGCGCATGCGTCTTAACCTAGCACAAGCCCTATTATGCCGTTCAGATCTACTGCTGCTCGATGAACCAACCAACCACTTAGATTTGGATGCGGTTATGTGGTTAGAACGCTGGCTGCAGAACTACCCAGGTACGCTGGTGCTGATCTCGCACGACCGCGATTTCCTTGACCCAATTGTTAGCCGAATAATCCACGTAGAGAACCAAAACCTCAACGAATACACCGGTAACTACTCTTCGTTTGAAGAGCAGCGAGCGCAAAAACTGATCTTGCAACAAGCGATGTTTGCTAAGCAGCAAAAGCACATGGCGCATATGCAAAGCTATATTGATCGCTTCCGTTACAAAGCGTCTAAGGCTCGCCAAGCACAAAGCCGAATTAAAGCGCTTGAACGGATGGAGAAAGTACTGCCAGCTCAGTTTGATAACCCATTTAGTTTTGAGTTCCGCGATCCTGATGCACTACCAAATCCAATCATCATGATGGATGAAGCATCAGCCGGTTACGGTGATAATCTTATTCTAGAAAAGATCCGCCTCAACTTAGTGCCAGGTAGCCGCATTGGTCTACTCGGTCGCAACGGTGCGGGTAAATCAACACTGATTAAACTACTATCGGGCGAACACAAACCGCAAAGTGGGGAGCTTACCTACTCACAAGGGGTCAAAATTGGTTACTTTGCGCAGCACCAATTAGAGACGTTGCACCCAGAAGAAACGCCTTTACAGCATTTGATGCAAATCGCCCCCAAGCATACGGAACAGCAGTTGCGTGACTACTTAGGCAGTTTTGGTTTCCAAGGTGAAAAAGCACTGGAAAAAGTAGCGCCATTTTCTGGTGGAGAAAAAGCTCGCTTAGTCTTGGCGTTAGTTGTTTGGCAAAAACCCAACTTACTGCTCCTCGATGAACCAACCAACCACCTTGATCTAGACATGCGCCAAGCTTTAACGATGGCTTTGCAAACGTTTGAAGGTGCTATGGTGATTGTTTCGCACGATCGTTACTTATTGCGTGCCACGACTGATGATCTCTACTTAGTACACGATCGCCAAGTCGCACCATTTGATGGCGACCTCAATGATTACTATAAATGGTTAACCGAGCAGCAAAGAGCGGAACGTCGTGAAGCACAAGCCGACCAACCTGAAAAGAACAGTGCCAACAGTGCTGCGGCTAAAAAAGACCAAAAGCGACGTGAAGCAGAGTTCCGTAAACTCACCGTGCCAATTCGCAAAAAATTGACACAACTTGAAGATAAAATGGATAAGTTAGGTCAAAAATTAGCCGACGCTGAAAACAATTTATCTGACAACTCACTGTATGAAGCCGAAAATAAAGCTAAACTTAATCAAGTTCTGGCTGATCAAGCCTCTAGCAAAGCCGAATTAGAAGATGTTGAAGTGGACTGGATGGCTCTTCAAGAAGAGTTGGAGCAGATGGAACAGGAGTTCAACAATCAATGAGTATCGAGCGCGTATTTCTTTCTTTAACACTTGAACGACTATGGCAATTTAGTTTGCAGTATTACAGTGTTCGGGAAGTGAAAGAGGCGTGCTTAGCTCTACAGAATCAATATCATGGCAATGTGAACTTGCTCTTGTTACTTAAGTGGCTTGATGAACAAGGCGCAACCATTGATGAAAGGGATTGGCCCCAAGTAGAACAATGCTTGGGGCGGTCCGAAACTTTACTCGGTAGTTTTCGTGAGTTAAGAAGAAAACTCAAACGCAGTCTTCCCGACACCTTGTACCGAGAGACGTTACAATTTGAATTACAATTAGAAAAGCAACAACAGTCCGATTTAGTTGATTGCATCAATGGGCTCACTCTCGATAATGCGAATGGTGAGCCACTTACTCTTCGTTATTGTCGTCAGCTGGAAGGAGAGCATCTCTACTCTGTGTTTTCACAATCTTTTTCATCGGATGAATCAACTGAAACGCTATGACTAAATTTACAGCTGCCGCAGGTATTACCAATCCACACCTGCAAACCTTAGCGCCGCGCTTTATTCGTAAAAAAGCGTTGTTTGAACCGATTTGGCAAACTTTAGATACCCCCGATGGTGATTTCATTGATCTCGCTTGGAGTGAAGACCCTAATTCCAAAACTGATCAAGACAAACCAATTTTCATTCTTTTTCATGGTTTAGAAGGCTGCTTTTATAGCCCTTATGCCAATGGATTGATGAATGCCTTTGCCAAAGAAGGCTGGTTATCTGTCATGATGCATTTTCGCGGATGCAGTGGAAAACCCAATCGACTCCCGCGAGCCTACCACTCAGGTGAAGTGGAAGATGCTCGCTTCTTCCTAGAAAAAATCCATCAGCAATACCCTGAGCGCGTTAAAGTCGCTGTTGGTATTTCTCTCGGTGGTAATATGCTGGCGAACTACTTAGCCGAATATGCCGATGACCCATTAATTGATGCGGCCTCTATTGTCTCTGCGCCGTTAGATCTTTCTGCCTGCTCACTGCGCATTGAGCAAGGTTTCTCTAAGGTCTACAAAACCTATTTACTCAACTCACTCAAACGCAATGCCTTACGCAAACACCACTTACTTAAAGGTGAACTAGGGCTAAGCTATCAGTGCATTAAGCGCGTCACCAAGCTGTATGATTTTGACGATTTGATCACCGCGCCACTACATGGCTTTAAAGATGCCGAGGATTATTACCTACGCTGCTCAGGCATTCACCGTCTGCAACAAATCAAACTGCCAACTCAAATCATTCATGCTAAAGATGACCCATTTATGACCGAGGCGGTTATCCCTCACTTCGTCTTACCTGAGAATATTGATTATCGGCTATTTGATAATGGCGGGCACGTTGGCTTTGTCACTGGGTCATTACTAAAACCTAGGTTTTGGCTTGAAGAGATGCTTCCCGCTTACTATCAGCCCTTAAAACCCGCATAATGCAGCCATCGCAAACATCATAGAGTTAAAGAGGTATTTATGATTGTTCCTTGGCAAGATGTTTCACCTGAAACCTTAGAAAACCTAATCCGCGAGTTTGTACTGCGCGAAGGCACCGATTACGGTGACATAGAAATATCGCTGCAAGATAAAGTTGATCAAGTTAAAGCACAGCTTGCCGCGGGTGAGGCTGTGATCGTTTTCTCTGAACTACATGAGACTGTCGATATCCAACTAAGACAAAAGTTTTGAGCGTTTAAGTTTTTAAACGGAACGTTAAAACATGTTATATTGTTGCATCGAATTTGTAATACCCATTCGAATATTAACAGGAACGTTATTTTAGACAGGGTTTGTCATGTCAGCAAAACATCCAATCATTGCCGTAACGGGTTCGTCCGGAGCGGGGACTACAACTACCTCTGAAGCCTTTCGCAAAATGTTCAATATGATGGACATCAAGCCTGCGTGGGTAGAAGGGGATAGTTTCCATCGCTTTACTCGTCCTGAGATGGACATTGAGATTCGTAAGGCTCGCGATCAAGGTCGCCATATTAGTTACTTTGGGCCGCAAGCGAATGACTTCCCTACTCTGGCTGAGTTCTTCCATCAATATGGAAACGACGGCACAGGCAAAGTACGCCGCTACCTACACACTTTTGATGAAGCTGTGCCCTACAATCAAATGCCAGGTACATTTACACCTTGGCAAGATCTCCCTGAAAACAGCGATGTACTCTTTTATGAAGGATTGCACGGAGGAGTGGTCGATGGCGATATCAATGTCGCCCAACATGTCGATTTTTTGATTGGCATGGTGCCAATCGTCAACCTTGAATGGATACAAAAATTTGTTCGGGATACTCGCGATCGAGGGCACTCCCGCGAAGCAGTGATGGACTCTATCGTTCGCTCAATGGACGATTACTTAAACTACATTACTCCGCAGTTTTCACGCACCCACATTAACTTTCAGCGAGTGCCAACCGTTGATACATCCAACCCTCTTGATGCGAAGGGGATTCCAAGCTTGGATGAAAGCTTTGTGGTAATTCGACTACGAGGCTTCAAAAATGTTGACTATCCGTATCTATTAGCAATGATAGATGGCTCATTCATGTCGCGTCACAACACACTAGTCGTACCTGGTGGGAAAATGAGTTTCGCGATGGAATTAATCGTCAGACCGATTCTTCAACAATTGATAGAAACGGGAAAAATTGGCTAAAACTCAGTACCTGAACACGATTACTTTTCATACCGTGATCATGTGCACGTTTTTGCATCGAAAATAGGCTCTAGTACCCGATTAAATCAAGAAATGATTTGGGAAAAAGGATACTATTTTAGGCCGAAACACAAGATAGCTTGCAGCACTACTGAAGTGCTCTTATCCTAGTAATCCCATTTTGGGCTTAGCTAAAAACATGGAAAGCGCAAGCATACCCTGCAGAGGAAGTGAGATATTATGGTTCTAGGTAAACCTCAAACCGATCCAACATTAGAGTGGTTCCTTTCACACTGTCATATTCATAAGTACCCATCAAAAAGCACGCTAATTCATGCGGGCGAAAAAGCAGAAACTTTATACTACATCGTTAAAGGTTCTGTTGCGGTTCTTATTAAAGACGAAGAAGGTAAGGAAATGATCCTTTCTTACCTAAACCAAGGTGATTTCATCGGTGAGCTTGGTCTATTTGAAGAAGACCAAGAGCGTACCGCTTGGGTCCGTGCCAAGTCTCCTTGTGAAGTTGCTGAAATTTCATTTAAGAAATTCCGTCAACTTATCCAAGTAAACCCTGATATTCTAATGCGTCTGTCTTCTCAGATGGCTCGTCGCCTACAAGTGACTAGCCAGAAAGTGGGCGACCTAGCATTCCTAGATGTAACTGGTCGTATCGCGCAAACGCTACTAAACCTAGCGAAACAACCTGATGCGATGACTCACCCAGATGGCATGCAAATTAAGATCACTCGTCAAGAAATCGGTCAAATCGTGGGTTGTTCTCGCGAAACTGTTGGTCGTATCTTGAAGATGCTTGAAGAGCAGAACTTAATTTCGGCTCACGGTAAAACTATCGTTGTGTACGGAACTCGCTAATTCACTTGACGTGAAAGAGTCAATTTTCAAAAGCCACCTTACGGTGGCTTTTTTCTTTTCAGGTAAAAATGGCTTAGGCTTAGCCTCAGCATTTATTAATGTTGTTCGTTATCCGTGCTTTCAAATATTTTATCCGCGGAAGCAGCAACGAAGCCCGAATACAACTCGCCATTAGCCATCGGATAACGCTTGGCAAACTCATAGAACCCTCCCGGGATCTGTGCAATTCCATCATCAAAGTCCACGTTGACTCGGTCAGCCATTGTCGATGATTGTTCAAGCAGCACCTCTGCAGAACCTTTTACTTCCCCACCCGACTGGTTGATCAAAAAGCCTGATGCTTTTAAGTAATCATTCACTTGTTGCACTTCATCAAACTGGTTAAGTTGATTCACACTCACCGTAAAGTGGTTGGCACCATAACCATGGGCGGCAAGCCATGCGGCATACTCACTCTCTTGTGCTAACACTCGGTATTCTTGCTGAGTGAGCTGCCAAGGTCTGCCGGAGTATAAAAACTCAAACCCTTGCATCTCTTGTGCATCTACTTGCGCCACCAACTGTTTGACTATATTTTGCAGCTCACTCGAACACTCTTCTACTTTGAGTTGGCTGATAAAGACTTTCGGTTGAGTGGGGTCTGGATGTTGGAAATGCTTAGCGACCAGCTTTTTCGATTCAAAAACATAGTCCCCTGCTTCTTCATAGCCTAGTTCGAGAAAAGGCTTAGCTAAAACCTCCAAACTGACAGGATCCAAATTAAACGTTCGAAGTGCTATGTGATCATTAATCAGTGGCTCATCTTCTTGCAGTAACTTATGAACGTTACCTGCAGAAGGGCATAGACGAGAGGTATAATCCTGCCATAAGGACTGGAATAGAACACTTGGCGTCATAACGCCTCCTTGCCTCAATGTGGGGCTATTGGCTTTATTAAATCACTACAGTGTAGTGCTGTGTGAAAATCAGCTCACAGAAGTCGCAACCTCGATGAGCTAAGTCTTTAATTTTTACAAACGAATCCCGGGGCTTAATACTGTAGGAAGTTCAGTTTCTCCCCCTTCCATTGAAGCCATCGGATAAGCACAGTAATCTGCCGCATAGTAAGCGCTAGGGCGTAAGTTCCCTGAAGCTCCTGGGCCACCAAAGGGGGCATCACCGCAGGCCCCGGTCAATTGCCGATTTCGATTCACTATTCCTGCGCGAATATGCTCGACAAAATAATCCCACTCTTGATCATCCGTCGAGATTAACCCCGCTGACAAACCAAATCGCGTATCATTTGCCAGCTCAACTGCTTGTTCTAAATCTTGATATCGAATCACTTGTAGCAGCGGACCAAAGTATTCTTCATCTGGTAGCTCATCGATAGCCGTTACATCAATAATGCCCGGTGTTACAAATGCAGCTTCGCCAGCTTTTGCACTCACTAAGCTCTCGCCACCCAATGCTTGTAATCGTGTTTGCGCCTCAAGAATAAACTGTGCCGCAGCTTTCGAAATCTGCGATCCCATGAAAGGCTCAGGCTGAGCAAATGGTGGACCGACAGTGATATGACGAGTCGCTTCTATCAAGCGAGCAAGTAATGCATCACCTTTATCACCGATGGGTAGGTAGAGCCGACGAGCACAAGTACAACGCTGACCAGCACTGATAAAGGCTGATTGAATAATGGTGTATACCGTGGCGTCAATCTCACCAAACTGTTCTGAAATGACCAGCGGGTTATTTCCGCCCATCTCAAGCGCTAGCATTTTGTCTGGCTGACCTGCAAATTGACGGTGCAGTAGATGACCAGTGTTAGCACTCCCGGTAAAGAGCAACCCATCAATCCCTTTTGACTCGGCCAACGCAATACCCGTTTCTTTACCACCTTGAACTAGGTTAATCACCCCATCAGGTAAGCCTGCTCGTTGCCACAGCTTCATGGCAACTTCACCGGTCCATGGGGTTTGCTCCGAAGGTTTAAATACCACCGTATTGCCAGCTAAAATCGCAGGCACAATATGACCATTGGGTAAGTGAGCAGGAAAGTTATAAGGACCAAATACAGCCATAACGCCTAGCGGTCGATGGCGTAGTACGATTTGATTACCCGCCAGCTCGCGTTGCGCCTCACCGGTGCGTTCATGATAAGCGCGAATTGATATGGCGATCTTTCCTGCCATCGCGGCAACTTCAGTGCGGGTTTCCCAAAGTGGTTTTCCGGTCTCTTTAGCAATTACTTCAGCAAGTTGCTCACTATTGGCTTTCACTAGTTCAGCAAAACGCTGCACGATTTGCTCACGCTCGGTAATAGCAAGTTTTTTCCAACCAATAAACGCCTTACGTGCAGCAGTAACCGCTTCATTCACTTGCGGGGCGGTGGCACTTTCACTTTGCCAAACGACCTCACCATTGTAAGGGCTTGTCGACTCAATGCTTTCCCCCAACCCTGATAACCACTGACCTGCAATCCAATTAGCCATGTTATTCCTTCCTTTGAGTCTATTGCGTAGAGTCCTTGCTTAACATTATTGCGCCAACATACGCACGTAACTGCCTGATTCGACTTGTAGAGCCTTAGCAACATCGGGAGCCAAAATCACTGATTCCGTTGCCTGATCGTAAGCCGCCTTTGCCGCCACCGCTCTAAAGTGTTCGAAAGAGGTATTACAGATTAAATAATCATTACAGCTGCTGTGTTCACTGATCGTCACTTTGGCGCGAAAAGAGTGACGCACTGACTCTATATTGCGAACATCACATTCGACCGTCGGACCTCCATCAAAAATATCGACATAGTTACGACAGGTAAACCCTTCTTTTTCAAGTAAATTGAGTGCTGGTTTGGTGTTCTCATGCACCTTACCGATCACAGCCTGAGCCTCTTTACTCAGTAGGTTGATATAGATTGGCAGTTTAGGCATAAGGTCGGCGATGAAGCCTTTTTTGCCTATGCCAGTAAGATAATCAGCCAAGGTAAAATCAATACTAAAGAAGTTCTCTTGTAACCACTGCCAAAATGGAGAGTTGCCTTGATCATCAGAAACACCGCGCATTTCAGCAAATACGGTGTCGGAAAAACGATGAGGATGCTCAGCCATCATTAAAAAGCGGCATTTCGACATCAGGCGTCCATTAAGACCACCGCGAAACTTTTCACGCAAAAACAGGGTACATATTTCACTACATCCGGTGTAATTATTGCCGAAAGTGAGTAGCTTCACCACGTTGTTCACCCCTAATTTTGGGGAGGAGTGAACAATGGTACTAATATGATATGAGTAAAAAGGAACATCCCAACCGATAGCCGCTTCGACGCCAGTACAACCGGCAACTTCATTGCTATCACTGTCAAAGCCAACCATAAGATAACCTTCGTCTCCTGGCTGGGTAACGTTGGGTTTGTTAAAGCTGTATTCTGAGTGGGTAATTCGGTTCGTCAGTAGTTCTTCATTAACCGGAAGAGATGTAAATCCGTGTCCTGATTCAACCGCACAAGTATGCAGTGCATCATAATCTGACATAGAGATAGGGCGAATAACCAGCATCGATACTCCCTCCTGATGCTTATACAGACCAGTCTGTTTTGCTTAAATTAATTCCTTAAGCTTTCACAAACTGGTCTCTCGACGCTTTTGCAGCGCCTGCTATGCCACTAAAGACGCAATGGCTTTATCTAATTTATCTAATCCTTGCTCAATATCTTGCGTGCTGATCACCAATGATGGCGCGAAGCGAACAACGTTAGGCCCGGCAACTAAGACCATCAACCCCTGTTCACCCGCTGCAAGCAATACATCACGAGCTTTACCTTGCCACTGCTCATTCAAAGCGGCGCCAAGCAATAAACCTTTACCACGGATTTCACTAAAAACTTGGTATTTACTATTAATCTTGCTTAAGCCATCACGAAACAGCGCTTCTCGCTCTTTTACGCCAGCTAGAGTTTGTGGGTCACTCACAATATTAACCACCGCTTCAGCCACCGCACAAGCAAGTGGGTTGCCACCATAAGTCGAACCATGAGTCCCCACTTTAAGATGCTTCGCTAAATCGGTTGTCGTCAGCATTGCGCCAATTGGGAAACCGCCACCAAGTGATTTCGCCGTGCTAAGAATATCTGGCGTAACACCTAAGCCTTGGTATGCATAGAAATGCCCTGTACGACCATTGCCGGTTTGTACTTCATCAAAAATAAGCAGTGCATTGTGTTTATCACACAGTTCACGTACGGTCTGCACAAACTCTTCGCTTGGTGAGATGATACCGCCTTCACCTTGCAGAGGCTCCATCATGATCGCACAAGTGCGATCAGAAATATGTTCACGCAAAGCTTCTACATTGTTGTACTCAAGATGTGTCACGTCACCTGGTTTAGGACCAAAGCCATCGGAATAGGTTTCCTGCCCACCAACCGTGACAGTAAAAAATGTACGTCCGTGGAAGCCTTGCTTAAATGCAATAATTTCTGATTTTTCAGGTCCATAAACATCTGCGGCATAACGACGGGCTAGTTTAAGCGCAGCTTCATTCGCTTCTGCACCTGAATTGGCAAAAAATACTTTGTCGGCAAAACACAATTCGGTGAGTTTTTTTGCCAAGCGTAGCGCTGGCTCATTAGTCATCACATTACTTAGGTGCCACAATTTCTGACTTTGTTCAGTTAACGCTTGCACCATTGCAGGATGACAATGTCCCAAACAGCTAACTGCGATACCACCAGCAAAATCTATGTATTCGTTTCCTTCACCATCCCAAACTCGTGATCCTTCACCTTTTACTGGGATCATTTCCATCGGGCTATAGCAAGGTACCATTACCTCATCAAATAGCTCACGTTCCACTTTCATCTCTGACGCCATCACGCATTCCCTCTCGTTCAGCATGCCAATGCAAGTTCCGTATCCTTACCTTGCTCTGATTACTACTAATAAGTATAGAAACAATTTTTTGTGTTACGTACTCACTGACACGGCATTGTATTTACATTTAATTAACCATTTCAATAGCGTTTTATGCTAAATAAGTCCAACAGGCAAATAGGACCCAAGACTACATTGACTATTTATGCATCATTACACCGCTTTTATGAAGCAATTTATAGTTAACAATACCATAAGCTAGGCTTTAAGGAGCGCCGCTAGGTTATCGAAGATGCCCATCGACAACAAAACGAATAGTTTTGCAGATAGAATACGATAGAATGACATGTAAAATAATTGTTAAGAATAGTGATCTGTATCAGAATATCAGTGCGGAGGAGCGCACTGATAATTGAAAAACTAACGAGAAAGGAAGTTTGCTAGCAATTGGTGACCTTGCTCGGTCTTAATTGACTCCGGATGAAACTGCACCGCATCAATTGGCAGGCTTTTATGCTGATAGCCCATGATTTCATCCATCGAGCCATCGGCTAGCTCTGTCCATGCTGTCAACTCAAAGCACTCAGGCAAGGTTCCTTGCTTGACTACTAACGAGTGGTAACGAGTGACTGTCAACGGGTTATTGAGACCTTTGAACACACTTACCCCCGTGTGGCGAATTGGTGAGGTCTTTCCATGCATCACGCGGCGAGCACGGACAACCTCACCACCGAAGACTTGCGCTATTGCCTGATGACCTAAGCAAACACCTAGTATCGGTAATTTGCCAGCAAAGTGCTCAATCACTTCAAGCGAGATACCCGCTTCATTTGGCGTACAAGGACCCGGTGAAATCACCAAATGCGTTGGTTTGAGCGCTTCAATGCCCTGAATATCAATCTGATCATTACGCACAACCTGTACTTCTGCACCGAGTTCGCAAAAATATTGGTAAAGGTTATAGGTAAACGAATCGTAATTATCAATGATTAGTAACATGATGGATAAACAGCTCAATAATCAATCTTACTTGGGGCGAGTATTGTGCAATAGTGCAGCACAAAGGCAAGTAAAAAATGGCTTATAGAAAAAAATAAGGCCAGCAAATCGCTGACCTTATCTGTCTCTTTAAACACTTATGGGCAGGTAACAAAACCGACTGCTTTGTACACTTCTTTTAATGTAACTGCAGCGCGAGCAGAGGCTTTTTCAGCACCTTGCTTCATTACTTGGTCCATGTACGCGCGATCAGCACGAATACGGTGGTATTCAGCTTGAATTGGCTCAAGCATTGCAACTAATGCTTCACCAACATCTTTCTTAAATGGACCGTACATTTCAACGCCTTGGTACTTCGCTTCAATCTCTTCAAAGCTCATGCCTGTTGCTGCCGAGTACAGACCCATTAGGTTAGAAATACCCGCTTTGTTTTCCCAATCGTTGGCGATACGTGCTGGCGTTTCAGCATCGGTTTGCGCTTTGTTAATCTTTTTGATGATCGATTTTGGATCTTCAAGCAGAGTAATTACGTTCTTACGATTATCATCCGACTTAGACATCTTCTTCGTTGCATCCTGAAGGCTCATTACACGCGCATTTACCGTTGGAATGTAAGGTTCAGGAATAGTGAAGATTGGGCTCTCTGGAGAGTAGATGTTGTTAAAACGAGTGGCGATATCACGTGCTAACTCTAAGTGTTGCTTCTGGTCGTTACCAACAGGCACTTGGTGTGCACCGTAGAGCAGAATATCCGCCGCCATCAGTACTGGGTAAGCAAATAGCCCCGCATTGATGTCGTTAGCGTAACGAGCAGACTTGTCTTTAAACTGAGTCATACGACTCAGTTCACCCATTTGGGTGTAACAGTTAAGAAGCCAGCCAAGTTGAGCGTGCTCTGGTACATGTGACTGAACAAATAGCGTGCTCTTTTGTGGGTCAACACCAACTGCCAGACAGATTGCTAATGCGTCTAGCGTTGCTTCATGTAGCGCTTTCGGATCTTGACGAACCGTAATGGCATGAAGGTCAACTACGCAATATTGGCAATCATAATCGTCTTGCATCTGCTGCCATTGACGTAGAGCACCCAAGTAGTTACCGATACTTAGTTCACCTGACGGTTGAACACCACTCAATACGATGGGTTTGCTCATGGGAATGATTCCTTTGACTTCTTAATTGAATAAATTGGGTAAACCGCAATAGACGACTCCTCCGTCTGTGGGTGCTGTAGTAAGGTGACTAGCCAACCAATCCCATCAGCATAGACAACTATGTAATTAGGGTGAGGAGCACAGTCAACGCATCTACGGCATTCAAAAAGCTGAGGAGGTGCGGTTTTCCAGTTTACTCATTTTAATGACTATTTTGCTAGTGATTTTGTTTCACTTAAGCAGAAACAGCGATCACTTCGAGTAATTGTGCAATGTTGTCAGCGACAAAATCTGGCTCACTGGCTGAAATAGGTTCACCGTGGTTATAACCGTAAGTTAAACCAAATGAACGACAACCAGCATTTTTTGCTGCCAAAATATCGTTCTTAGAATCGCCAACCATCAACATCTCATCGGCAGTACAACCATGCTTTTCCAGCAGCCAATTGAGTGCGACTGGGTTTGGCTTACGCTCAGGGAAAGCATCACCGCCCAACACATCAGTAAAGTACTTAGCAATGTCATGTTGCGCCAAAATTTCAGGCACAAACTTCGATGGCTTGTTGGTCACCAACGCTAACGTGAAGCCTGCTTGTTGCAACTCCGCTAAAGTCTCTTTTACCGCAGGGTATAGATGAGTCAATTTGTGACCACTTTGCTCGTAGTAATCATCAAACAACCCACGACCTTTGGTGAGCAGCTCTGGGCTAAATTCAGGGTTAATGGTTAAGCTTTGGCTTAATGCGCGACCAATCAAGATATCGGCACCATTACCGACATAATCACGCACCTGTTCTTCACTTACACCAGAAAAACCAAGCGCTTTTACGGCTTGGTCAGCTGCAACTGCTAAATCAGGCACGCTATCAAGTAGCGTACCATCAAGATCAAAGGCAATCAGTTTAAGTTCTTTCAACGTACAGCCCTATTTTACTTTCGCGAGTTCAGCGCGCATTTCGTCAATCGCTTTTTTGTAGTCTGATTGACTAAAAATAGCAGAACCAGCAACAAACATATCCGCACCCGCTTCAGCGATTTCTCGAATATTTTCTGCTTTTACGCCACCATCGATTTCAAGGCGAATATCGCGACCTGACTCATCAATCATCTTACGAACAGCGCGCAGCTTCTCGAGTGTATTAGGGATAAATGACTGACCACCAAAACCTGGGTTTACTGACATCAGTAGGATCATGTCTACTTTATCCATGATGTATTCAAGGTGGGCAAGTGGTGTAGCTGGGTTAAGAACGACACCGGCTTTACAACCGTGTTCTTTGATCAACTGTAGAGTGCGATCAACGTGATCAGACGCTTCGATGTGGAAAGTGATCATCGATGCGCCCGCTTTAGCAAAATCAGGCACAATGCGATCAACCGGTTTAACCATTAGATGGACATCGATTGGCGCAGTAATGCCGTAATCACGTAATGCTTTACACACTGGCGCACCAAAAGTCAGGTTTGGCACATAGTGGTTGTCCATAACATCAAAGTGCACTACATCGGCACCGGCTGCGAGTACTTTTTCTACGTCTTCACCAAGACGAGCAAAATCTGCAGACAGAATCGAAGGAGCAATAAGGAAATCTTTCATACCTGACCTCAAAAATTAAATTGGCTTCATTGCTTAAATTTGGCGCAATTCTACCTAAGC
>Ga0193961_1000376_pt1 | contig 17547 bp, 12 predicted proteins | sample FB_4_MG_FD_140371 | JGI IMG/M metagenome (GOLD analysis project Ga0193961, IMG submission 140371) | Microbial mat bacterial communities from the Broadkill River, Lewes, Delaware, United States - FB_4_MG | ecosystem: Environmental > Aquatic > Freshwater > River > Microbial mats | place: USA...
ATCGTTATTTCAAATGTTATTTTTGTATAAAATGACTAAATTATTTGGGAAGAATAAGATAAATAATCCTATTCTTAATTTTTACTTGGTTAGTTGTTGGAATTTGGTCGGATTGACCTTTTTGGGTAATCTGCATAGTGACTCTATAGTTAATTCTTAAATAAAATATGATATTATTAGAGTTATAAGAAAAGGAGTTCATTATGATACAATTAGCAATACAAGAACCAAAGATAGAACAATTTTTCAATCACTCCAAAGATGAGATTATGAAAGCATTAAAATTTATTGTTGATAATAACATAAAAGATTTTGAAAAAAATCAAAATAATTTAGAACTTTCAAGTGAACAAAAAAAAGAACTAAATTTAAGAATTTCATCATTTCACAATGATCCATCAATAGGTCGCTCATGGAATGAAATTAAAAGTGATATTTCAAGATAATTATGAATATAAAACTACATCCAAAAGCAGAAGAGGATTTAGCAGAAGCATTAAGTTATTATTATGAAATAGATTTAAATTTAGAAAAAAAGTTTATTCATTATTTGGATTTAACATTTAATAAAATATTAGACTTTCCAGATTTGTATCAATATGAAACAAAAACATCACAAAAAGTTTTGATGGATAAGTTTCCTTACCTTGTAATATATGAACAATATGAAGATATTATTATGATATTAGCTATATTTCATACTAGTAGAAATCCGATAAATTTACAAGATAGAGTATAAAAGAGTTAGAGAGTTTTATCAAAGAAAAAGAACCAAATATACAAGGTTTTACAGCTAGAAATATGTGGATGATGAAACAATTTTTCGGAGTTTATGTTGATTTCCCAAAACTGCCCACACTGTGTACAGTTAAATCTAAGCCAGTTGGATTTATAAAAGTAAGGGGTATCATATGACCATGAAAATAACTGTAAAAGATGAATACTTAGTATTTATAGAAAAAAAGAATAATAAAGTTATCGCTTAGGTATATTTAATCAAAACAATTGGAACTAAAATATGCCTGAAAATGTAACATTAAAAGATAGTTATAAATTCTTTATAAGATTAAGATACGATTTTTAGATATAATTAAATATTATATCTAAAAGGCAAGTGATATGAATGATAAAAAGGAAAATAATTTCAATGAAAAGATAATATCTCTAGACAACCCAAAGTCAGTAGAGATTAAAGAGAGTAAGTTTTTATTAAATAGTTTTTATTTGATTGATGCAATGGAATTAATTAGAGAAAGAGTAACAGAGATAAAAGAATATAAATGTCCAAATAAAGACTATGAAAGAGAATATATAGACCTAAAAATGCATGATATGATTATGATAGTAGGGAGAAGAGGCTCTGGAAAAACTACTTTTTTAATGAATCTAAGAAAAAAGATAAAAAAAGATAAAGAATTACAAAAAGATATTAAAGTCTTAGATATTATAGATCCTACCCTTTTACATGGAAATAGTGATATCTTACTTCTTATACTTGCTGGGGTATATACAAAACTCTCTAATGATTTCAAAAAAAGAGACAATAGAACAAATAAAAAAAATGAATTTAAAGAGATAAAAGAGAAACTACAAAATCTACATCGTACTATAAATCTCGCAAATAAATTTAAACAAGATGAAGATTTAGAGGAAGATAACTATGAAAGACTTCATGGGCTTCATAAAGGTTTAGAGATAGATAAAGACTTACATGTCTTCTTTAAACTTGTATGTAAGTATTATGAAGTAAGAGCTTTAGTATTACCTATAGATGATATAGATATGGATTTTAAGTATGGTTATAAAGTGTTTGATACTATCAGAAAGTATTTAGCAACTCCTAGGGTAATACCTATAGCCTCTATGGATTTAAATCAAGCTCATGCTGTTATAAAAAAAGAGCAGTATGGATACTTTGGATATGAGGCATATACTTCAAAGTTTGATATTAAAGAAGATAGTGAATTGAAGTTTTTACGAAAACTACCAGAAGAATTTTTAACTAAAATCTCTTTACCTACACGAAGAATTATTTTACCTGACATGTTAAGTATATTTGAAAATTATGTAAAAAGTAAAAATCAGTACGAACAGATAGAAGATAATAATGAAAAGAAAGATAGTGCATTTAGATATATATTTTTTGAGTTTAAGAACCATGATAAAATAAGATTCAAATTAGAATTAGAAGATATAGTGAAGTATTATATAAATATAGTTTATGATTCTAATATGGATGCAAATTATAGACTAAAAAAAATTTCATCTTCAGATTATCTAGGAAATAAGTCAGTAAGGAGTTTTTTTGAAGATATAAGATCTTTTTTGGATTGTATTGTTTATGATAAAGGTAAGCATATATTTAATAATGCATCTTTAATTAAAAGATATTTACCATATTCTACAATTAAGTATAAAACAAAATATGATGCAGTCTTAGGATTATGGAGTAAGTATATAAAACTTACAAATAGTCAAATTAGTAAAAAAGTACATTTATTTACAAATGTTTCTAGAGCTTATCAAATATCAGGTAAAGATCATGATAATACTATAAAAACAAAAACTTATATGAGGTTGTTTTTACAAGAATTTTTTATTGATAAGATTACTATAGAAATACAACCATATTGTAAGAAGTTTTATAAGATTAATAGTATTTCTAAGGATATTAATATTGCAGGTGCAATGGAACTTGCTCTGAGAACTTTTATTCCACAATATTTATTTGAAGATATTTACAAAAATAATTATAAAGATATGGCAAATGTAAATTTAAAAGAATTTGAGTTGTTTGCGACAGATGATTTAAAAGTAATCTCTCATAAACTATCTGTAATGAATATTAGATTATTAAATAAATTTAATAATACAAATATTATGGGAGGGATAAAGTTAAGTGGAAATGAATATGATAATTTTCCAGATATATCTAGTTTTTTTTTAACTGAATCAAGTGATGACCTTACATACAATTATTTAAGTTCTTTTAAAGTAATTGCTGAAACTATTGAATTATTACAATCTAAAAGTGATTTAGAAATGAAAAAGATTATTAAAAAATATTTTACTTTTAAAAAATCAGTATCTAATAATTATAAAAAAAAATTAAATCAAGAGTATGATAGAATTAATGCTGTTGTTTCTAAAATTAAGAATATTATTAATTATAAGAATATAAGTTTTGGATTAAATGAATTATCATTATTCTCTAATAAATTTATTAATAATATTCTAATAATAATAAAATTAAATAAGATTATTAGAAATTCAGAGGATATGCAGCTTACAGTAGAAAGATTAACTGTAGAATTAAATGAAAAATTATTAAATATAAATTATGAAATAAATAAGAATAAAAAAGAAGAAAGTTATGTTTTAGATAAGATAAAAGAACAAAATAAGTTAGAAAGTTTAAAGAAAATAGCATACTTACACCAGCAAAAGGAAGATATTCTTGAGCAACTTAAAGATTTAGAAGATAAAAGATTAAATATAAAAAAAGATCAAATGTTAGAAGATGCTTTAATATTAAGTAAACAAAAAGAATTTTTTATTTATTTAACATCATTTTTTAATCATTTTCTGATTATTTTATATAAATCTTTAGAAGAAAAGGAAGATTTTATATTTGAAGTTGTTGATGAAAGTTTTATACAATATGGGATATCAAGATATGAAAAAAAAGCTAAATGGAATTTAAAATTACCACAAGGACATCATCCTTTATTTAAGAATATACAAATTATAAAAGGTACTAATGAAATGAGTGATATAATTGATTTAGTAGAAAAAGCATTCCAATGTATATCTCAACAAATATTTGAAAATACATTTGAATAGATGCAAAAATTAAAAACGCTTAATATATCAACAATAGAATTTCTAAGAAGTTCTATTGTTATAGACAATATCCTAACAAATTTTTTAACAGTAAAAGATACAAAAGATGAGTTGATAAATTTTATTAAATCGAATCATCCCACAGCTTTTGATCTACATCTTGAAGATAGTTATGCATTTTTAAAAGATGAGTTGGAAAAAGATTTTTTTGAAGTTATAAAATATATTTCAAAGAGGTTTTATGATGATAAAAATGGTGAACTCATTTATAAAATAGATAAGATTGAAGAGTTACAGGTATTTTCATCTTCAATCGATATGACAGTTGTAGAGTGTGATTATATGCTTGAAAAAATAGATGAGTCTTCATGTATGTACAATAAAGAACGACTTCTTGATAATTTTATCTTGCATGATAAAAAAATAAATACTCAGTTTTTACAACAAAAAAAAGAGATATCAGACCAACATATTCATCTAGGTGGTTCTTACAATTTTATTTGGAGATTACATGAAATCATAAAAGATCCTTATAAACAAAAAGAGAAAAAGATACCTGCTGAATTGTATAATTATCTTGCTTTTCAAAAGTATTCACCAAAAGAGTATATGATATTTTTACATCTACTAGAACCATTGATGATATTGTATATCGAAGAGCCAGAAAAAGATGATAAAAATAGCAGAAGAGGATATACTCAAATAGAACAACTCTTTGAAGACTTCCAAAATAAAACAATATTTTTAAGAGATGACTATACTGACTTATATAATATCCGTATAAAAAACAATCTTTTTATAGGTCTTGAGATAGATAGTTTTTCAGGTATTTTACTCAATAAAGCCAAAAATCATTTTGAAGAGGGAGAGATAAATAAAGGTGATAGCTTTTTGGTATTATATTTTTTATATAATGCAAAATTAGATAAAAGTATTTTTCCTATTGTACAATTATATTTTACAATAAGAAATATATTTAAATCAGCTATGACGCAACAGCATAGACGAAATGGTTTTGGATATTTTTCATCATTTTCTTCGAACAATGACCTAAGAAGAAATAAAGAAGATTTCGAAAAAACACATGTTTTAGACTTCTTATCAATAGAAAATAAAAAAGTAAATATAGAAGGTCGTGTAACACCCAAAGATACTGATAGAAAATGTGCCAATGAAATAGCATCTTATATGAGATCTTATCATAAACTCAACTATAAAAAGAAAGATTTTAATCTTAGGATATTGTTCCATTTTATTAAAGAGAAAGAGAAAGAAATAATAAGGTGGGATTTTATAGTACCAAAAAATAATGAAGTACGAAAAAAAGTATATAAACAATCTAAAGCTATCACAAGACTACTAAAAAATCCAATATATAGAAACTACACTATAAAACAAGAACTTTTTTCCAATACAAAAGATAAAAAAATAGATTTGATAAAACACCTAGGTGGAATAGATGCAGCAAGTGCAGAGTACAATACACCACCAGAAGTTTTTGCACCTACATTTAATTATTTTAAAAACTGTATGGTTACTAGTGGAAAAGTACTCAATGGTATGTTACCACATATAGAAGTTGATACCCTTACAACACCAAATTTTAAATATACTTTTCATGTAGGGGAAGACTTTAGAGATATCTTGAGTGGTTTAAGAGCTATATTTGAAGCAGTAATTTTTTTAGGCTTAAAGGATGGGGATAGATTAGGTCATGCTTTAGCTCTTGGTATATCTCCTAAGCTTTATAAAAAACATGAGATACGACTCCCTAAAGGTGAACTTTTGGATAATGCTATTTTTGTATACTACATGTTGACAAAATTTGGTAGTTTTAGAAGAGAACTATACTATTTTAGAGATATTATAAATGAACTATCAAAAGAGATATATGGAAATAATAATGATAAATCTTATAGTATCGATGATATGATTGATGCATGGTTCTTGAGAAGAAACTGCCCTTTTGCATTAACAAAAATGGGTGATATCATGCGAAAACAGACACTAGAGACAAACATATATTTTGACATGAAAAAGACACTTAATGAAGATGGCTCAATTATCATAGAATCTGAAAAATACTTTGAGTTTTCAGCTCCTGATTTTTTTAACCAATCTATAAATCATAATTGTAGTTTCGAAAAAAGATATGAGAGTATCAGATATAGTGAAAAAGCATATGATCTATTTTATAGATACCATTTTGATGAAGATGTAAGAAGAATATCAAAAGAATATTATCAACACAGTATAACTCTTTTCGAAGATATGTATGAATATCTTCAAGATATTATGATGGAAAATCTTGTATCAAAAAGAGAACTTTATATAGAGGTACAACCAACATCAAATGTACTTATAGGAAATATAAGTAATTTAGATGAACACCCACTTACACGATTTAGACCTGTTAAAAATAAAATAAAACCAAATAAATTTGGTGTAAGAGATACAAAACTAAAAGTGATAATAAACACAGATAATCCATCGATACAAAATACAAATATATTACTAGAATATTATCAATTATTTAATTTACTCAAAGAACAATATGGACATGAAAGAGCAGAAAAATATCTACTTCATATTGTAGAAGAAGGGAATATTTTATATGGAAACTAATAATCTAGATGTTTTAAAACAAAAGAATGATTTTTATGAGAAAATAAAAAAAGCAATGGAAAGCCAAAAACATCGTGATGATATATCACTTTATATAGTAGATAGTAAAGGTATAGATCAAAATTGTATTTGCGATAGAATTCCAATAAAAGATAATAAGATTTTATTTGAATTAAGTTTTCATAAAGAGGAAGTTTTTAAAGATACACAAAAATGTATAAGTGTTTATTTTGAGAATACAAAATTTACGCAAGCTGTATCTTTTAAAGATTTAACATTAGAAACACTCTCTTTTAAAGAAGTGACATTTGAAAAAAATGTTGGGATAAAAGATGTAAAAATAGATAATTTAATATTAAGACCTTATGAGATAAATGGGCATATTGTTGTAAATGTAGATGGTAATGCAAAAGATGGGATAATTGTAAAAAATAAGAAAACAGAAGATGAAAAACATTATATAAATAAAATAGAATTTGAAGATCCACATATAACCAATAATGCTAAAATATATTTTATAGGTACAGAGTTTCAAAATGGGAATTTTACAAACCGTAACCTTGAAAATGTAATATTTCAGAATTGTGATTTTGAAAATACTTATTTTTTAAATTCATTTCTGGATAAAACAATTTTTTTAAATTGTAAGTTTCCTACTATTCGTAATGATAATAATACTTTACTCTTAGCAAAACTTATGTGGAAAATAGTATATTGGATATTTGCATTATCAATATCTTTTTTTTTATCAATATATACTTATAATTTATATGTATTGGTATTTCTTATTATGCTCATGTTACCAACTTTCTATTATTTTATTGTAGATAAAGTTATTTTAAATCTATTAAATAAGATATTTAAAGAACCTAAAGAACATTTAATAAACCACCATATAGGTATAGCAGATGAGAGAAAACTTATTTATGAGTATCTCAACAATGATGCAAAAGGTGAACGAAAAGATAAATTACTTACTTATGAATTTACGATGAATAATATAAGCTCAATATATAATGATATAAAAGTAAATTTTAAAAATGTATCCAATTTTCAACAATCAGGAGATTTTTATTATGCACAAAATTTAACTAAAATAAATTTATCAACTAGACCTTTTGATATGTTCTTATTGAAGTTAAGCTTTATGATAAATGGATTTGGAGAAAGATATGTTAGAAGTTTAATTTTAATCATTATAACATTATTTGTAATAGGAAGTATACAAAAACCAAATGTTGATTATATCTCTACACCTGCAACTCCTTCTTTTTTACTTGATGTAAAGCATAATGAAACATCAAGTTTTCAAGTAACAGACTATAGTATCTCTAACTTTTTAGTTATTAGTAAAGTACTAGACTATGATAAAAAAGATATAGATGATATGTATGAAAGTATTCCAGCTTATGATAATCGATTTGATTTTAAATATAATGAACAAAAAGTACCAAAAATTAAACAAGATAGCTTTTGGGTAAATTTTTATTATGCTACATCACATATCACTGCACCATTTACACAAGAAAATAAGAAGTGGTTTCAAAATATGAGTGAAAAATCACATTCAATATCATTTGTATTAACAATATTTATATGGCTATGTTTCGCAGGAATGATTACTGCAATTTTTAATAGGATTAGAAGATAAAATTGAATGGCAAATATTTTAAGAGTAAGTCTTGGCTTATTAAGTACATCTAATATTAAGATGCACTAAAATAGTTTTGGAAATAATTCTTTAAAAAAATATAAAACAATAACTATAAAGAAAAGTTATTGTGAGGTATTTTAAAACAAAAACGGTATAATGCGATTTATTAAATAAAACCTCAGGATGATATGATGTTAAAAGTTGGAATTTTAGGAAGTACAGGTAGAGTTGGTTCTTTACTCATAGATGATTTAGCAAATGATGAAGTAGCTTGTGTGGCTGGAGTGCATGTTTTTGATGCATTGACAAAAACAGTGCCAGAGGGTACTGTTGTTACAAACGATATGAATACACTACTAGATGCAGTTGATTTAGTGATTGATTTTTCAGCACCAGTGGCTACTGAAGAGTTACTCTCTACTGTTGTACAAAATGGGAAAGGAAAGCCTTTAGTTATAGCAACTACAGGTTTCAACGAACACCAAAAAAATCTTTTAATTGAAGCTTCTAAAGTGGTGCCTATTTTATATGCTACTAATATGAGTTTAGGGGTTGCTGTTTTAAACAAACTTGTAGCACTTGCTTCAAAAACACTTAGCGATTTTGACTGTGAAATAGTAGAACAACACCATAGACACAAAGTAGACTCTCCTAGTGGAACAGCTTTGACTTTGGCAGAACATGCAGCAAATGCGAGAGAACTTGACCTTGATACAGTAAGAGTTTCAGGAAGAGATGGAATTATTGGGGCGAGAACAAAAGATGAGATTGCTGTGATGAGTTTACGAGGTGGTGATATAGTAGGTCGTCATACAGCTGGATTTTATAATGATGGTGAATTTATAGAATTAAATCATACTGCTACTTCTCGAAATACTTTTAGCAAAGGTGCTATAAAAGCTGGAAAATGGTTGGTTACTCAAGAAGTTGGTTTATATAGTATAAACGATTGTTTGGGACTGTAGTATGTGTGCAATAGTTGGAATATATGGTAACCCTGATGCCTCAAAGTTAGCATCTGCAGCTCTCTTTGCTATGCAACATAGAGGTCATGAGGCTACTGGAATAAGTGCTGGTGGTTCTGACTCTAAAAAAATCATGACTGTAAAAGGGAGAGGTTTTGTAAGAGATGTATTTGATGAGACTGCTTTTAAACTTCTTCAAGGAAATATGGCAATAGGTCATAATAGATATTCAACAGCAGGAAGTGAAAGCGTATTTGATGCACAACCGATCCAAGCAAAATACAAACTAGGTGAAATTTCAATAGTACACAATGGGAACTTAGTCAATAAAAATGAAGTACGACAGAGACTTATCGATGAGGGTTCTATTTTTCAAACAGGTATGGATACAGAAAACTTGATTCATCTTATTGCTAAATCAAGTCAAGATAGATTGAGAGATAGAATCACAAAATCTTTAAAAAAATTAAAAGGTGCTTATAATTTTATCATCCAAAGTAGAAGTAAACTTTTTGTAATACGAGATCCTCATGGTATACGACCTTTAAGTATTGGAAAACTTCGGTCTGGTGGATATATAATAGCGAGTGAAACATGCTGTTTCGATCTTGTTGATGCTGATTTTGTAAGAGATGTAAAACCAGGAGAGATGCTTATATTTAGTGAAGAGTATGAAGAACCTGAATCTATTATGCTCGATGATACAAAAGAGTTCCGACCATGTGCTTTTGAATATATCTATTTTGCACGACCAGATAGTGATATTGATGGTAAAAATGTATATGCTGCAAGAGAAAGAATGGGAAGAGCATTAGCATTACATGATAAAGATATTATAGATGCGGATATGGTTATACCCGTGCCTGATAGTGGAGTACCTGCTGCTTTAGGATATGCAAAAGCTTCGGGAATACCATTTGAGTTAGGAATCATACGAAATCATTATGTTGGAAGAACATTTATTGAGCCAACGCAAGCTATGAGAAATATGAAAGTCAAAATGAAACTAAGCCCTATGAAATCTTTGATTGAGGGTAAAAAACTTGTTGTTATTGATGATAGTATCGTACGAGGAACAACTAGTAAAAGAATCGTAAAAATGCTCAAAGATGCAGGTGCTGCGGAGGTTCATTTTAGAGTTGCTTCTCCAAAGATAGAGTATCCTTGTTATTATGGTATTGATACACCAACAAAAGAGGAACTTATCAATGCTATGAATACGCAAGATGAGGTACAGGAGTATATCGAAGCAGACTCTTTAGAATACTTATCATTAGATGATTTAAGAGATGCGTTAGGTCGAGATAGAAACTATTCTATGGTTAGTTTTGATGGCGATTATTTCGTAGAATAGGAATAGAAACAAATTAAATGAAAAATATACATACTATTGGTAGATACTGGAAAAAAAAGCATGGTGAAAAAGTATATAAAGTACCTATTAGTATTTCTGGGTTTACATGCCCAAATATAGATGGAACAGTAGCAAAAGGTGGGTGTACCTTTTGTGAAAATGAGTCATTTTCACCAAATCAAGTAGATAAATCAAAATTCAAATTAAACTTAAGTAGTACAGTCAATCCCCATTTAGAGAAGCAATTATTGCAGTTAAAGATGCAATTTGATGCGACCAAAGAAAGATTACAAAATAAGTTTGGAGCTAAAAAGTTTTTGGTTTATTTTCAATCATTCACAAATACTTATGCTCCTCTTGATACACTCAAAGCATTATATGGTAAAGCTTTGGAGTTTGATGATGTTATTGGTTTGAGTATTGGGACACGAACCGATTGTATCACTGATGAAATACTTGATTATATTGAGGAACTCTCAAAAACAAAAGAGGTATGGTTGGAGTATGGTATTCAGTCTGTGTATGATAAAACATTAGAAAAGATCAATCGTGGACATGACTTTGCAAATATTGAAGAGTGGATTAAAAAAACAAAAGAGAGAAATATCTTGGTATGTGGCCACTTAGTTTTTGGTCTTCCTGATGAAACGCAAGAGATGATGCTACATAGTACAAAAGAGACTATAAGGCTAGGTGTTGATTCTATCAAGATTCATCCTTTATATGTGGTGAAAAATACACTTTTAACAAATGAATTTAGAAAAGGAAGATTTGAGCCTATTAGTGAAGAACTCTATATCGAAACTTTAGTAAAAGCACTCAAAATGATACCTGATGAAATTTCTTTATCAAGAATAACAGCAGGAATAAGTGACAGTTCCCTTCTCTCTCCTATGTGGTGTAATAACAAACATAGGCAGATGGCTAATATCAAAAAAGCTTTGCTAAAAGAGGGACTTTTTTATTAATATGGAGACTACAATTTGAAATATAGCAGAAGTAAAACATTGTTTGGAAGTGACTTTGAAAAGTTACAAAATGCAAAAATTATATTATTAGGTGTCGGGGGTGTTGGAAGTTTTGCACTTGATGGATTGTATCGTACTGGTGTGACTAATATCACTATTGTTGATTATGATATATACGAAGAATCAAACCAAAATAGACAAATGGGAAGTGAAACACCAGGAGCTATAGGGAGTGTGAAAGTAGATCATCTTAAAACACTTTATCCAAATGTAACAGCTATCAATACTAAAATTACTCAAGAGTGGATAGATACTTTTGATATGAGTGAGTATGATTTTATATTAGATGCCATTGATGATATTCCTATGAAAGTAGAACTCATCAAAAAATACCACAAAAAACTGATCTCTACAACTGGAAGTGCAAAAAGATTTGATCCTACAAAAATAGAATATATAAATATTTTTAAAACATACAATGATCCATTTGCAAGAAAAATAAGAGATATGCTTAAAAAAGATAGATTTAGAAAAAGTTTTAAAGTCATTTTTTCGAGTGAAAATCCAAACTGTAAAGAGTTGGGGAGTTTTGTGGGAGTTACAGGAGCTTTTGGACTTACGATGTGTAGTATCGCAATTCAAAAAATATTAAGTGAAAAACAGCTAAAATAACTTAAACTTACTTTAAAAGGAATTATATGAATGGAATTAGTGATAGTGTTGAACAGTTAACACAAGCACATCTTCGTAATGTACAGCAATTAGCAGTATTTTATACGGGTCATGGTGATATGTATGCTATAAATATTGCAAAAATAAAAGCATTTATTATTACTGAAGAGATTGATATTACGGATACTCCAACTGATACAGATATTATTCAAGGAATTGCTACAATTCGAGGTGAGCCAATTACTTTAATTAATCTTGACAGATGGTTAGGGTATCAATCATTACCTGTAAATGAATACAAACTAATTATTTTTTGTGAGTTTAATCATAAACAAGTTGGATTTTTAGTAAAAGATATGGTAAATATTGTTGAAAAAACAACTGCAGAATTGATAAATTCAGAAAATCAAAATTCTAAAGTTACCTATACAACTTATGTAGAGATTGATGATAAAAATCATCTTTGTACTGTATTTAATGCAGAACAATTGTTATCTGATATTGGTTGGACAGATATTAATGCGAGTGATTTAGAACGCTATGTTACTCGTCCTATAAATGATGATAAACTTATTTTAATTGCAGAAGATAGTGCAGTTGCAAGAGAAGTAATCACTCAATTTATGAAAAAAGCAAGAGCTAATTATATCATATCTGTTAATGGTGGTGAACTGTTAGATAGACTTGAAGAGATACATGATCCTAGTACTGTTGGTCTTGTTATTACAGATATTGAGATGCCAGGTACTGATGGATATCAAGTGGCTAAGTTTATTAAAGAAAATCCTAAGTACGCGCATATTCCAGTAGTAGTCAACTCAAGTATGACAACAGATGCCGTAAAAGATAAAATGAATAGAATAGGTATCGATGGTTTTGTCGGTAAAACAGATATTCCTATGTTGTATAATATAGTTAGCTCTATTTTAGGAACGAAATAATCATAATTCTCTAAAATCAGATTGTTTGTGTAAAACAATCTGAATAGTGGATCTAAAAATACCCAAATGTCCAGAAGAGATAAATATTTTACTTCCTTCTTTTGGTTTTTTTACCCCTTTTGTAAAATAAAGTTGTATTTTCTTTTTCCCAAAATATAAGTATTTTTTTTTGTATACTCCCTCTAAATTTTCGATAATATTATTTACTAAGTTATGATCAAAGATGTTAACTTTTTTGGCATCCAAATAAAATTTTTTAGAATATTTTACAGACTTATTATGAGATATATTTGAGATACTCACAATCTCTTTTAGTCCATTAAACTCATCAATTTTATTGACCACAAAATTATAACTTTCACCTTTTTTGAGTTTTTTTGCAGGCTTGTATAACATAATAGCTTTCCCATTTGTATTTTGTTTTAAAATAGCAATCTTTTTTGATTTGTAGATCACAGTGACATTTTTAAGGAAATAATTTGATATTTGTTGCACTTTATATAAGTGTTCTATTGTATTTTGATGATTTGGAAAAACATTCTTTTTGAAGTTGTAGCTTTGCTTTTTTGTAGAAAAAAATGCATAAATTGGAAGATGATCAGAATAGCCTATATATTTAGACTTGTTCCATCGAAAGATGGTACTCTTTTTAAAAAGGTACTTTTTTGTAAAAACATTGAAACTATTGTTTATATAGGATATATTTTTAGCATCAAATAACGATGGGGATAAAAGAATATTATCAGGAGTATTATTTTGTTGCTTAAATTTAGCACTGTATCTCTTGTGTTTAGGTAATTCGAGCCAAGTATTAAAAAGTACATTTTCATCATAATTGAGTATATTGTTTTTTTGTACAAAATTTTCATCTATTGTGGTATTGAGTATTTGATTTATCCCTGTAATATTGTAGGTGTCGTTTAGTTTTTTATCATATTTAAATGTTTGATATTCATTATAATTGGAGTTTAAATCTCCTAAAACTATATAGTCTTCTTCTTTTCTAAGCGTGTTAATCTCCATTTTGAGTGCGAGTGCATATTTTATCCGTTTCGATTCTTTAGCTCGTTTAGAACGCCAATGATTAACATAAATGATAAAAGATCTATTTTCAATAGAGAGTGTAGCTTTTAAAATATCTCTTGAGTATTTTTCGTATGCATGTAATTTTATATTTTTTGTTTTAATTATAGGATATTTACTTAAAAGAGCCAATCCTACAGCAGAAGATTTATTTTTGATAAATTTAAAATATTTGTACTTTTGGTTTTTTTTTATTATATTTTCTACAACGATTTTGGATTCTACTTCTTGAAGAGCCAAAACATCGGCATCTAAATCGTGTATAGTTTTGGATATATTATGAAGTTTATTTGTAAAAGCTTTTTTGTTCCAGTACTGTGTATTTGGAATATATTCTTTGTATTCTGTTTTGTCATACTGTAGATCAAAAAAGTTTTCTACATTGTAAGATGCCACTTTAAAATCTAGTGAGTATAGATTTAAAGTGGTGATAAATAGTAATAAAAAAAATTTAATATTTATCAAGAGAGTAGATTAAGTGTTTAATTCTTTTTTGATATATTCTAAGGCTGCTATTTTAGCATCTTCTATTTTGCTTGCATCTTTTCCACCTGCTTGTGCAAAATCAGGACGACCGCCACCGCCACCACCTACAATAGGAGCAATAGCTTTTATCCAATCACCAGCTTTTATATTTGCATTTTTCACACCAGATACAAGCATTACTTTATCGCCTTTTGCTTGAAGTAATAGCGTTGCTATTTTTTCATGACCATTTTTCATATCATCTACAAGTTTTTTGATATCACCATTTTCTACAATATCAACGACTACTTTTATACCATCTATATCAAGCTCATTTAAAGGAACAGCTACATTTTTATGAGCATCTTTAAGCTCTGTTTTGAGCTCTTTAATTTGTTTTTTAAGTTTAATAACACCCTCAATAACATCTTTATTTTTTACTTCTGATTCAACTTGTATAAGTTTTTTAAGAGCATCTTGTACATAACTTATAGCACTCAAACCAACAACAGCTTCGATTCGCCGTACACCTGCACTTACGCCACTCTCTTTTGTGATATAAAAACTTCCTATCTCACCAGTATTTTTGACATGTGTTCCCCCACAAAACTCTACAGATACATCGCCAAATTCAACAACTCGTACAAAATCGCCATATTTTTCACCAAACATAGCAGTCGCACCTTTTGTTTTTGCTTCTTCTATAGGTAACTCTTCAATACTACCTGCTAAACCTCTTGCAATCATTGAGTTTACTAAATCTTGTACCTCTTCTATCTCTTTTGTTGTCATGGCTTTTGGATATGTAAAATCAAATCGTAATCGTTTTTCATCATTCAAACTACCAGCTTGTGATACAGTATCTCCCAAAACCATTTTAAGTGCACTTTGCAAAAGGTGAGTAGCACTATGATGTTTAGAGACTTCACCTCTATTTACTACAACAGCTTTTATTTCATCATTTACTTTTAAAGAAGTATTTGAAACTTTTACTAAAGAGAGGTTCATCCCAAAGAATTTTTTTGTTTCCTTGATGATAGCGATATTTTCACCATTCTCCAAAGCTCCAACATCTCCATTTTGACCACCACTTGTAGCATAAAATGGAGTTTTGTCTAACATTACCCAACCTATTTGTTTTGTATTGAGTATCTCTACTTGTTTAAAGTTTTCATCTAAAAGAGCAACTATCTTAGCGGTACTTCGTATGTTTGTATATCCTATAAATTCATTTATACCAACTGAATCTAAAAGAGCTTTAAAATCTCCAGAAGAAGCATCATCACCACTTCCTTTCCAAGCTGCTTTTGCTTTTGCTTTTTGTGCATTCATACATTTTTCAAAAGTTTCTATATCTGCTGTAAAGTTTTTTTCTCTGAGCATATCTTCTGTCAAATCCAATGGAAACCCATGTGTATCATATAAATTAAATGCAACTTCTCCACTAAATACATCTTTTGTATTTGTAAGTTCTTCATTAAAAAGTTCCATACCACTTGCAATAGTTTTGAAAAATCTTTCTTCTTCTAATAATACTTGCTCTTGTATAAAATCTTTTTTCTCAAGTAATTCAGGATAAAAATCACCCATCATTTCACAAAGTGTATCGATAATATCGGACATAAATGCTTTTCTAAACCCAAGTAAATAACCGTGTCTTACTGCTCGTCTCAAAATTCTTCTTGCTACATATCCTCGACCCACTTTATCGAATAATATCCCTTGAGACAACATAAATGCAACTGTTCGTACATGATCGGCAATTACTCTAAAACTTGCTACATTTTTATTTGTAAGTTTCGTATCACATATAGTTTCAATTTTTTTGATAATTGGTTGAAATGTACTACTATCAAAGTTATTGAGCACGCCTTCTTTTATAGCGATAACTCTTTCTAGTCCCATACCTGTATCAATAGATGGTTTTGGTAAAGGATTGAGTTTTCCACTTGTATCTCTTTCATATTGCATAAATACAAGATTCCAAATTTCCAAAAATCTATCACCCTCACCACCCATTTTATCTTCTGGACCATTAAAATTTTCTTCACCTTGGTCATAAAAAATTTCACTACAAGGTCCGCATGCACCTGTATCTCCCATAGACCAAAAGTTGTCTTTGTCTCCAAAACGCATGATTCTCTCTTCTGCTATATGTTCTTTCCATAAGTCATATGCTTCATCATCGCTATCATGAATAGTAACCCATAGTTTATCTACTGGTAAGGCTAGATTAATAGTAATAAATTCCCAAGCATTTGCAATCGCTTCTTTTTTAAAATAATCACCAAACGAAAAGTTACCTAACATCTCAAAAAGTGTGTGATGCCGTGCTGTATATCCTACATTTTCTAAGTCATTATGTTTTCCACCAGCTCGTACACACAATTGACAGCTTGTAGCTCGAGGTATTTTAGGAATAGGTACTGCTCCTGTAAAAATATCTTTAAACTGCACCATCCCTGCATTGGTAAAAAGGAGTGTTGCATCATCTGGTGTGAGTGGTGCACTTTTGATTATTGTGTGTTTTTTTGAGGTGAAAAATTCTAAAAATTCATTTCTAATGTTCATTATTTTATCCATATTTAATTTAATTAAACTATTTTATCCAAAATATTATTTATAGTTTGTTATACAAAGTTGAATTAAAGAAAAAAAAGAGTACAATTTTTGAAATAATAACTTAAAAGGAAATAAATATGGGAAAATATATAGAATTAACAAATGATAACTTTGAAGCAACAACAAAAGAAGGAGTTTCTTTAGTAGACTTCTGGGCACCTTGGTGTGGTCCTTGTAGAATGATTGCTCCAGTTATCGAAGAATTAGCTGAAGAGTTTGAAGGAAAAGCAAATATTTGTAAAGTAAATACAGATGAGCAACAAGAACTTGGAACAAAATTTGGAGTGAGATCTATCCCTACAATTTTATTCATGAAAGATGGTGAAGTTGTTGATACTATGGTTGGTGCTTCTTC
>Ga0193961_1000378_pt1 | contig 17505 bp, 17 predicted proteins | sample FB_4_MG_FD_140371 | JGI IMG/M metagenome (GOLD analysis project Ga0193961, IMG submission 140371) | Microbial mat bacterial communities from the Broadkill River, Lewes, Delaware, United States - FB_4_MG | ecosystem: Environmental > Aquatic > Freshwater > River > Microbial mats | place: USA...
ATAATTCATTACGCTATCTAATCTATTAAATTAAGGTGGCGATTATACCTTGCTGATACCGCTGGGTCACTGACTAGCATGAGGTAAACAAAATGAACCCAAGGTGAATTCAGAACTCCTGACATAAAATTGACTGTTTTTTCAACATAAAGTAGTGCATCATCTCCTTGAAATAAATTGTTACATATACTTTTGACTGCCTAACACCTATGAAAAATAATAAAAATTCAGGTTTTACCTTAATAGAGCTCGTTGTCGTCATCGTAATCTTGGCGGTGCTGGCTGTGGTGGCACTACCACGTTTTATCAGCTATCAACGAGATGCCCATTTAGCCCGCGCCGATACGGCATTCGCAAGTTTTGAGAATGCGGTACAACTGTACCATTCAAAATGGTTCACTGAAGGTGAGCCGACCGGTGTTGTCGGTTACGCGACTGGCGACATTTACCCAACGAGTACTGGCTATCCACTAACTTTAAGAGACAATATTACCAACCAGAAACCTGTTGATAAATTAGAGGGGAATGATTGCCTCGATCTTTGGCGTTCTCTGCTCACGACTGATCTGACAGTGGCACAGCACACAGTTGGTGAACCGGTATACAACCACCAAGACGATATTGTCAGCTGGTATACCGGAGACCAGTGCTACTACTACTATACGAAGGGGTTTAACGCTGGTGAAAGGCTGCCAATTTTGTACTACAACCCAGTATCTGGCGAGTTTACGAAGAAAACGGATAAACCATACGAATAGCATCCGTGACATTTCGTCCGCATATCATTAAAATCACGCCTCCCTAATCAGAGGCGTTTTTTATGCGAGTTGTTTTGGGCCCTATGGAGGGCGTTTTAGATCACCTTATGCGTGAGATTTTAACAGACATCAATGACTACGATTTATGTGTCACTGAGTTTGTACGCGTGGTGGATCAACGTTTACCCGAACACGTATTCAAACGTCTTTGCCCAGAATTAGACCAAGGTTCGCAAACCAAATCTGGTGTGCCAGTACATATTCAATTGCTCGGGCAAGATCCACATTGGATGGCTGAAAATGCTGTAATGGCAGCAGAACTTGGCGCTAAAGGTATCGATCTTAACTTTGGCTGCCCAGCAAAGCTGGTTAACAGAAGTAAAGGTGGCGCAGCACTATTGCAGCACCCTGAACTGATCCACAATGTTGTCAAAGCGTGCCGAGAAGCGGTCGATGACTCGATTCCAGTGACGGCAAAAATTCGTCTCGGCTGGGAAAACCCAGATGATTGCTTTGAAATCGTCAGCGCCATTGAAACTGCCGGAGCGAATGAGCTCACTGTACACGCTCGAACTAAAGAAGGCGGTTACAAGGCTAGCGAAATTAAATGGGACTACATTAACCAGATCCGCCAACGTAGCGCCATTCCCTTGATCGCCAATGGCGAGATTTGGAATTACCAAGATGGTCAGTCATGCATCGAAACCACCGGAGTTGACTCACTAATGGTCTGCCGCGGTGCGTTTAACGTGCCTAACGTCGGCAATGTGGTTAAACATAACCACGCGGTAATGCCATGGTCTGAGGTGGTCGAACTTATGTTGGTCTACTCTCAGTATGAGATAAAAGGCGATAAAGGTTTGTACTACCCAAATCGTATAAAACAATGGTTTGCTTATTTACGTAACCAATACCCTGAAGCGGCTGAGCTATTCCGTGAAATACGTATTTTCAATAAAGCGGCGCCAATTGTTGAACACCTACAACGCTACCGTGACACACTCAAAGCCGCATAAATAGAGAAAGCCCATCAATAATAGATGGGCTTTTTTATTCCGATAAGCGGCAACTACATACTAATTCAGCAGCAAACTGTCATCAGCAAGCTCTTCGCCACGGACCTTAGAGAACATCTCAAGTAAGTCAGGCACGCCCATATTGGCTCGCTGCTCACCCGCGACATCCAGTACAATTTCTCCTTGATGGAGCATGACAGTGCGGTCACCACACGCTAACGCATCTTTCATCGAGTGCGTCACCATCATCACGGTCAAATCAAAATCTTTAACAATGCGTTTGGTTAAATCGATAATGAATGCCGCCATACGCGGATCAAGTGCCGCTGTGTGCTCGTCTAGTAATAGCAACTTACTGTCCGACAAGGTTGCCATAACAAGGCTAACCGCCTGACGTTGACCACCAGAAAGTAAACCTATGTTATCGCCTAAACGGTCCTCTAAACCCAAACCCAGAATACTGATGCGCTCTTGAAATAGCTTGCGGCGATTAGTGGATAGCGAATGGCTCCAACCTCGACGTTTACCGCGCATATAGGCTAATGCCATATTTTCTTCGATGGTTAAGTCACCGCAGGTGCCTGCCAGTGGGTCTTGAAATACTCGTGCACATTGAGTGGCTCGCTGGGCAACAGTTTGCTTAGTCACATCCTGCTCATTAATAATCACCCGTCCACCCATCATTGGCGTTTCACCAGTCGTAGCGCCAAGTAAGGTAGATTTGCCTGCACCATTGGAACCTATCACAGTTAAAAACTGATGCTCCGGCACTTCCAAACAAACGCTTTTCAGTGCTCGGTTCTCCAGGATCGTACCCGGATTAAAGGTCACTTGAATATCTTCTAAACGAATCATACTACCTCTCCTGATCCATTAGTTGTTCCCTTTGTCACTTGGGCAGCACTACGCTTTTTTGCTCGGAAATGACCTCGAATTTTAGGGGCGATCAGCGCAGCAGCAACCAATACTGCCGTGACTAAGTTCAAGTCTGAGGCTTGTAAACCGAACATACCTGTACTTAAAGCAAATGCCACAGCCAATCGATAAAGCACTGAGCCAACAATAACAGCCACAACCGCGACCCAAATCTTACGACCGGAAATCAAAGTTTGTCCTAATATAACCGCGGCTAAACCCACAACTATAGTACCCACGCCGGAAGTAACATCAGCAAAGCTGTTTGTTTGCGCGAACAACGCGCCCGCAAATCCAACAAAGCCATTCGACAACGCTAAACCGAAGTAGGTATAAAATGAAGTACTGGCACCCTGCGCAGAAACCATTCGCGCATTCACACCTGTAGCTCGCAGCCCCAACCCAAAATCACTGTTGAGTAAACGAACCACAAACCACGCAGAGATAAGTACAAGTACGCCAACCACTAGAGGGCGGATAAAGACAGGATCACCGAAAGCTTCAAAAGGCGTTAAGATGGTTTCTTCACCCAGAAGCGCGATATTGGGGCGCCCCATGATACGAATATTGATAGAAAATGCAGCGATCATAGTAAGAATGGAAGCCAGTAGATGCAAAATACCGCACTTTACTGCCAAGAACGCAGTGACCCAGCCAGTCATGGCACCGGCAATAATCGCCATCCCAGTGGCAAGCCAAGGGTCAATGCCAGCCACAATCGCGGTTGCGGCAACCGCAGCACCCATTGGAAAACTGCCATCCACACTTAGGTCAGGAAAATCGAGTACGCGAAACGTCAAGTAGACACCAAGTGCTACCAAGCCGTAGACAAGTCCTATCTCAAGCGCACCGAAAAAAGCAAAAGCAGACATAAATACTCCCTTTCTGCTTAATTAGGGCAGCACAACACTGCCCTATTTAAAACGATGCTTATTTAACGCTTGTCGCGCGTTCTAATACTGATTGAGGAATCTCAATACCAAGTAGTTTTGCAGCGTTGCTGTTCACCACTAGATCCGATCCTTTCGCGACTTTTACATCTAAATCGCCAGGCTCTTTTCCATCAAGAATCGCTGCTACATAATCTGCGGTTTGTACACCAACTTGGTAATAATCAAAACCAAGTCCTGCAATTGCACCTTTCTCAACGTATGAAGTTGCTCCACCAAGAACGGGGGTTTTGGCTTGGTTAGCGGCTACGATCATGCCTTCAATAGCACTAGCAACCGTATTATCTGTTGGCGCGTAAAGCACATCTGATTTTGCAGCAATCGCTTGAGTTGCCGATTGAACATCAGCACTCTTTAGCGCTGTTGCTTCAACAACCTCAATACCCTGCATTTTCGCGTGTGCTTTAAGTAGCTCAACCAAGGTAACGGCATTCGCTTCACCTGGGTTAAAGACCACACCGATAGTTTTGACATTTGGAAGGAGTTCTTTAATCAGCTCAACATGCTGCGCAACTGGCGAGAGATCAGATAAACCGGTAACATTTTTACCCGGTTTTTCCATTTGGCTAACCAGCTTCGCTCCGACAGGATCAGTTACAGCGGTAAATACCACTGGGATATCACGAGTAGCCGATACCAATGCTTGCGCAGTTGGCGTGGCGATACCGACTAAGACGTCCGGTCTTTCGCCGACATATTGACGAGCGATCTGAACAGCGATCGCAGGGTTACCTTGTGCGGTTTTATAATCGAAATCGAGATTCTTACCTTGCTCGTAACCTTTCGCTTTCAATCCATCAACAAGACCTTGTCGAGTAGCGTCCAATGCTGGGTGCTCAACAATTTGTGAAACAGCGACTTTTGCTGTTTTTGCCATGATGCTATTAGAAGAGAGTAGTGCTACACCTGCAAGAACGGCGGTTGCAATTGCTTTGCTTGCTTTCATCTTAACTCCTTGATTTAAGCAATGATTATGGATGTTGTGTGTTTGCCAATCGTGTTGGCTTTATTTATTTTTGTTTTGTATCTGCACGTTTTTTGTGCACATCCATCATTATTACCAATAAGTTATATAAATTGGAAGCAAGATTTAACATCAAAGCAACAAAAAGAGACTTACATTTTCCTCGCTTGCAACAATATATTACGCGGCGTCATTTCTCGAGAGCAAAATTCCGTCACAGAGACTTGATAACCATGCTGCTGCAAATAAAGCGCTTTATCCAAAACTAACCACAGCTCCAATCCACGTTTGAAAAGCTGTTGAACCAAACTTAATCTTTCCATCTGCCAAAAGCGTTGCAATCCTAGCTGCATATAATAGGCAAAGTCACAACTAGGTAACGTTATGGATTTTTTCTCAGCCGCCCAATAGCAAAAAGCCTCGAAGCCATCAGCAAGCTGAGATTTCTTCACACTTGGGATTGGTAGGTACTGCTGTTGTCCAAGTTCTTCTCGAAGCAAAATATCCAGACCTAATCGATAACTCATCTCTTGCTGGCGATGACGCTTAACTCGCTCTCCGCCAGTCACTAATTCTTGTAAAGGAATACGTAATTCAGCTTGGGAGAGCTGTAGAGTAGATTCTTTAGCTAAGTGAGAAAGTGGTCGGTAATTCGCAGAGTTAATTAAATGATAACAACAAGGTGAAATGGTGAGTGTGGGTAGTTGATGGTCGACAGCCTTTTCTATTAGCGAAACATGTAAATCACCACAGGCATGTAACGCAACCGCATGCTGATTTGAATTAAACACTTTGTTTGCATCTAGGTTAAATGCATCGCCTTGAATGAAATGCATCGTGAGACCTTGTTTGTCTGCCTCTGTTTGGCCTGCTTCACAAAGTGCTTGTTGATACTCAAAACTGGTCACTTTTTGTTGGCTTTGACTGGCCAGTATTCTGCCAAGAAAGCCTTTTCCTGAGCACCACTCTAACCACTCGCTGCCAGTGTGCTGTAATAAAGAGGCTTCACCCATCGCAACAATTTGCTCAAGCTTGCGCCCCGGCACACCAGCATCAATCCCGCGTTGAAGCTTCAATCCGCTTAAAGGAGATCGCACTAATTCTAATTGTGCTAAAAAGGCATTAAGTTGGGGAAAAAACGGGGTGATGACAGAAACCAATGCGCTGAAATCTTGCTTGTAATGCTCAATCTGGTCTTCCGTTAAGCTCTCTAACCACAGACAAAGAGAAGGATGCGTAGATACCCAAGGTAGCGCCTTTTTCTGAGATGCAAAAAATGGCTCGAAGCGCCAAAATGGTTGGTGATCTACTAGATAGGTATCAATCGATTCAAACAAGGTTTGCATACTTTCCTCATGGTCAGCGGCTCAGCGAGCCGCCAATTCTAGAGGGAAGTAAGCATTTTGAGTAGTGTTTTAACGCACTGGCAGGTCGATGTCTTTAAACATCTCATTAATTTCAGCATTAGATTTAAGCGACAATGCTTGCTCGACCACTGGGCGAGTTAAGTGTGGTGCAAAACGTTCCATAAAGTCGAACATATATGAACGTAAGAATGTGCCGCGACGGAAACCAATACTGGTGGTGCTCGCACCGAAAATATGGCTTGCGTCAATCGCAACCAAATCCTCATCTTGAGTTTTATCGATAGCCATGCTGGCGATCACTCCAACCCCCATTCCCATTCGAACGTAGGTTTTTATCACATCGGCATCCGTGGCAGTAAATACCACGCGAGGAGTCAGTCCCACTTTATTAAAAGCAGTATCAAGTTCCGAACGTCCGGTAAAACCGAATACGTAGGTCACCAATGGGTAACTGGCTAAATCTTCGATGGTAATTTGTGCTTTTTGCGCTAAGGGATGATCTTTGGGTACAACAATTGAGCGATTCCAGTGATAACAAGGCAGCATGATAGCGTCTTGGTATAAATGCAGCGCTTCGGTTGCAATGGCGAAATTTGCTGTGCCTTTGGCGATCGCTTCTGACATTTGGCTCGGTGTACCTTGATGCATGTGCAACGATACTTTCGGGTATCGGACGGTGAATCCTTTTATTACATCAGGCAAAGCATAGCGAGCTTGCGTATGAGTAGTTGAAATGTTCAACGTGCCCATTTCTGGGTGCGTATGTTCACCCGCAACCGCTTTAATGCTCTCTACTCGCGCTAGAATCTCTTGAGAAATTCGAATGATATCGACACCAGCAGAAGTGACTTGTGTTAAATGCTTACCACTTCGTTCAAAGATCTGAATACCAAGCTCATCTTCAAGAAGACGGACTTGCTTACTGATCCCTGGTTGAGAAGTATAGAGACTCTCAGCAGTAGCTGAGACATTCAAATTATGGTTAACTACTTCAACAATGTACTTCAGTTGTTGTAACTTCATTCGCGACCTCGTAATCCCTTATCGATATGCGGGTGAATATAACCAAGTCTTTCAGTCACTATATTTAGTTAAAGACTTCGCCGTATACTTTATAATATTTAGTTATAACGCCTCTTTAAGTAAATTGGTAGTTAAATTGGTGATTTAGCCTAAGCACGATGTGAAAACCCGTTTACAAGGACAAATTTTGCAATCGAAAGCCCAGTTTCTCGCCTGAAATCAGGTTTTCCATATTAATCAAAGTTTCAACAAGTAATAATACTCAGGTGAATATTTGGTGCCGTCGGTCTACAGAATCGTGTATCCTTAGCGGCTAGCCGTAATAAACATAAGATAACGGAATTTATGAATATTGGTTTAATCATTGCTCTCGTCGCAGTTTTGTTGGTGCTTGTACTCGGTTACAACATGATCCTGCAATACAATGCGAAAATTGCTACAGCAAAAAAGCAAGAAGGCGCTCGATACATCGCTGTTATCGATGCGACAGAAGAACTGATTGGACATGCTCACCACATGCCTTTTAGTAAAAATCTACTGCTGTGCCTTAACAACCGTATTCTTGACGCTGTACAAAACATGTATGAGCTTGACCCAAAGAACAAGCAACTGGAACAACGTGTCGAGCATGTAAAGCAACAAATTGAAAACTTAAAAACAAACTTTCAAAGCGGTGAAAGTGCTGCGTTTAAAGTACCAAGTAATGACAAACAAGCGATTGTAATGTTGAAATTGGTTAAACGTCTTAGAGACACCATTCGCAACGAACACAATAAAGGACGTTTTGATACCGAAGCTTACGTCGCTGAAAATGCTCGCTTAGAAACAATCCAAGTGCGCATTAACATTGAAAACGTCGTTAAGCGCTCAAACGATGCCATTGTTCGTGGTCAACCAGGCACGGCGATACAACTACTTCGTAAAGGATTAGATGTTCTAAGTACGAAGAACGATGCTTACTCTGCTCAAGCAAAAGAGAAGCTGCAAGCAATGTACGACGACATTGAAAAACGCCGACAAAATCAGAGCGCTTCAGAGCAACAGCAAATTGTTGATAAGCAGCGTGAAGAAGATATGGACGCGCTCTTTGGTGAAAAGAAAAAGTGGTAATTGAGTGCCAAATTAAGAGTTAACAACAGAAAAAGGTCAGCAATTGCTGACCTTTGTTTTATCTCAACGGTACTAATTAATTAGACAGAGTCGCATTGATCGCCGCAAGTACTGCCGCTGGATCGCTTGCTTGAGTAATAGGACGTCCAATCACTAGGTAATCTGAACCCGCTTGAATTGCTTCAACAGGCGTCATGATGCGGCGTTGGTCACCTTGATCAGAACCCGCAGGACGAATCCCTGGTGTGATCAATTTAAACTCGCTGCCTAGCTCAGCTTTCAGCATTGAAGACTCATGAGCAGAACATACAACACCATCAAGACCGGCGTTCTTAGTTAGGTTTGCAAGGCGTATAACTTGCTCTTTCGGTGCCATATCAAGACCAATACCAGCAAGGTCCGGTTGCTCCATGCTTGTTAACACAGTAACACCAATCAATAACGGGCGGTCGTTTCCATAAGGCTCAAGAATCTGGCGAGATGCTGCCATCATGCGTTCACCACCACTTGCATGCACGTTTACCATCCAGACACCCATTTCAGCGGCTGCACGAACGGCTTTCGAGCAAGTATTCGGAATATCGTGAAACTTAAGATCAAGGAATACTGAGAAACCTCGCTTGTGAAGCTCTTTGACGAAGTCAGGACCAAACAGCGTAAACATTTCTTTGCCTACTTTAAGACGGCATGACGCAGGGTCAATACGGTCAACAAAAGCTAATGCATTCGCTAGGTTGTCATAATCCAGTGCTACGATGACTTTTTGGTCGATCATCTCATCTCCTAATCAACTTATTTTTATTAAAAATGTTCATGTTAAAAAAATGCAGCTAATAAATTAGCTGCATTGAAAATAAATTATTCACCGTCTAAACCACGGATCGGCTTGATCGTGCCCCACCCTTTACACGAAGGGCAATGCCAATACATCGAATGGGTTGAAAACCCACACTTACGACAACGGTAATGAGGCTTAACTTTAAGTTGTTCACCAACCAATTTTTGTAGCGTCGCCAAACTTTCTTTGGCTCGCCCTTCTTCTGCGTTCATCAGATGGTAATCCATCAAGCGGAAAAAGCCTTTCATGGTTGGGTTCTTTACTAACTGACGAGTAAGCAATTCTTGTGCTGCAGCTGAGCCATCATGTTGAGCCACTAATTGAGCTAACATCAACTCAGCTGACACACCCGCTTTATTGGCAATACTTTGGCGTAAAAAGTTGAGCAGCTCATCTTCTTGACCTAAATGATGGTAGCAATCAGCCAATGTTGGTAATACTTCACTGATAAACTCAGAATCTTGATCCAACACCATTGTCATGTATTTAATGGTTTGCTGATAATCTTCCGTCTCAAGATAAAGTTTACCTAAAGCAATGCTTGCACGAACACACTTCGGGTCTTCACTCAATGCTCGTTTGAAATGGGTAATGGCTTGGCTGCGCTCTCCATCGGCTTGATCTTGCATTGCGATTTCGCAATAGAAGTGAGCAATACTGACGCGCATACGCTTACGACCCAACTTAAATAGCTGGCTCGCATAGTGAATAGCTTTATGCCACTCTCGTGTTTGCTGATAAATCGCAACCAATTGCTGCAAAGCCGCTTCGCGATGATCAGGCTCATCAACCAGCTGCTCAAAAATTTTCTCGGCACGGTCTAAAAAGCCTGATGCCATGTAATCTTTTGCTAATTGTTGAAGCGCGATGTTTTTCTGATCAATCGTTAGACCAGAGCGGGAAATAAGATTTTGGTGAATGCGAATGGCACGGTCGACTTCACCTCTAGAGCGGAATAGGTTACCCAGAGCTAGATGCGTATCTATGGTGTCGTTATCGACCTGAAGCAACTCAATAAAGTGATCAACCGCTTTATCAGACTGATCGGACAACAGCAGGTTAAGACCCGTTACATATTGACGGGAAATTTGGTTTGAGTGCTTTTGCTTGTCTTGTTGCGCACTACGATTGCCCATATACCAGCCATAAGCAGCGGCAATCGGCAGCAACAAGAAGAGTATTTCTAGCATTAAGGAAAAAGCCTACTTATCTCGATTACGCTTTACTTTGTTCTATCACAGTAGAAGCAGGAGTGAGCTTTTTAAGTTTCTTGTTCAATTTACGCACTTGCAATTGAGATTTCAGGTGAAGGCTACCAAAGATAATCCATGCGATCGCAAAGCCTGTCACAAACACCACACCAAGTAGCGTAGACAAGTGGAAATCCCCTTGAGCTAACAAGTAATTAAAAGTCACAACAGCTTGATTTTGTGAGCCTAAAGCTAAAGCTACTAAGAACAAAGCCAGTACGATAACGATTTTTATAATTTTCATAGTCCATTACCTATCCTAAAATCGACAGCTAAGATTATGCAGTAAAATGGGCATTCAGACCATGGATATTAGCAATATTCTCCAATTTCAGCCTGATATATTCACCTTAGCGCCTGCTTTATACCCTTTTGTTTCATAACCGTTCATTAAGTAACTTGGCCACCAGTGGTGTATTCGCGTCACGAATGGTCGGTAATTGGAAGCGCGCATTAACTATATCGTCAAATAAAACATCAGCCACCAACAACTCTTCACCATCACCGGCTTCCGCCAAGATATTGCCAAACGCATCCAATATTCTCGAACCACCCCAAAACTGGCTATTACCTTCCAAAGCACAGCTGTTTGCCATCAATACAGGAACGCCATAAGTCATCGATATAAAGTCAGTGTTTGTCTTCCATCCTGTTGGGTTAGAAAACTCATCAGAAACGATATCTGCCGCAGAGTTAATTGGAGCCAGCATCAATGATGGTTTATCCAACATAGCAAGATGCGGCAAAGCTGGATTCCAAAGGTCGGCACAAATCAAGGTATGTATCGGCCATCCTTCAATATGACGGCACATACTAAGCTGCTGACCTTGCCCATACCACTTACCTTCCTCAAGACCGCCATATGTCGGTAGATTAAGTTTTCGATGTACGTGAACAACTTGCCCTTGCGCAAGCAAGGCTTGGGCATTATAAAACTCACCCGGCGCAGCTTCTTCAATAAAGCCAACACTAATAACCATTTCAGGTGCAACTTGCGATAAGCGTGTAAACATATCCGCGTCGCGCTGCAATGCAACATGAGGAACTTGGTTTTTCAAGCTATAACCAGTAATAGATAACTCAGGAAACAGTAAAACATCTGCCCCCTGCTCACGTGCTTGTAGGATATATTCGATATGTTTAATACAATTTTGTTCTACATCCGCCAAAACTGGTGCTATCTGACCGATGGCAACTTTGAGCTGTTTTTTCATCTTTGATTAAACCTATTCAAGGACTGGACAATAAAATAATAAAGGGTCAACGTCTCCGTCGACCCTTCCAAGTATTTCTGAGTGACTGCCTTCGATTAGATAAGCTTGTTGTCTACTAAGAATTGTTTAGCCACTGATTCGATACTCTTACCTTCCACATCAACAGATGCATTTAGCGTCGACATGACATTGTCATCAAGCAGCGCTGAAAGAGTATTAAGCTGAGCTTCCAGTTTTGGGTTGTTATCTAGCGTTTCTTGGCGAACAACTGGTGCCAAAGCGTAGTTAGGGAAGAAGCCTTTATCATCTTGTAGGATTACAAAATTAAATGCTTTGATGCGTCCATCTGTCGCGAACACAAGTGAAACATCAACATCGCCCGTTTTTAACGCTTGGTAAGTTAAGCCTGAATTCATTTTCTTGACGTTTTTACGTGCAAACTTGAACTCATATTCTTTCTGTAAAGGTTTCAAACCATCTGGACGGGCGGCAAATTCAACATTTGATGCAAAGATTGCATCTTTACCTTCACCTTTCAGGTAAGTGGCAAAATCTGAAATTGTCACAATATTCTTCGCTGCTGCATCGTCTGCGCGCATTGCTAATGCATAAGTATTGTTTGCTTGTGAGCGGTTTAACCACACCAGACCTTTTTTGCCATCCAACTCTTTGATTGTCGCATACGCGTCATCCGCTGACATACGTTCTTTGATTTTATTGAAGGTGATCAAAGATGTACCAGTATATTCCCAGTACAAATCAATTTGACCATTCTCTTGCGCTTTGCGAAGTACCGTTGAGCCCATCCCATCACGCTTATCAACATCATAACCTTGAGATGCTAAATATTGCTCTGTCATTGATGCAATAAGAAGCTGTTCTGTATAACCTTTACCACCGACAACCAAATCTGCTGCCTGTGAGAATGTAGATGTTAGCGCAATAACTGCTGCGCCAAAAATAGTTGTAAATTTAGACATTTTGTTCCGTTCCTATCTATTTTGTTTTCACGATGTTGTTCATGGACAACAATTCAAATTTAGTTTCGTAGAGGGTTAACCCCTTTTCTGACTACAGCAAACGTCAACATACCCAACATCATATCGACGAGAACAGCTAGCGCTGCTGTAGGGATAGCTCCCGCAAGCATCATACTTAGTTCATCAAGATCAATACCGGTAAAAATCAGTTCGCCCAAGCCAGTACCACCAATCAAGAACGCCAATGGTACGGTGCCGATATTGATGGCAAATGCCGTTCGAATCCCCGCCATAATGACAAACATTGAGTTAGGTAATTCAACCCGCAAAAGCTGTTGAAAAGGAGTCAATCCCATACCAGTGGCGGCTTCTTTAAGATACTCAGGTACCGAAATAAGCCCGGTATAAGTGTTTCTCACAATCGGCAATATTGTCGCGATTGCAAGCGCAAAAATAGCCGGAGTGTTGCCAATACCGAGCAATGTCATTGATAGTGCGAGTACCGCCAGTGTGGGTACTGTGGTGCCAATATTGAATACCTGCATGGCGAATTCTGAGAAACGTTGCATAAATGGGCGGCTCAATATAATGCCCGCTGGTATCCCAATAAACACGGCAATCGAACCAGAGATCAAGGTAAGCTTTATGTGTTCACTCGCTAGATAAACAATATCTTCCCAGTAATACATAAAGTCTTCGATAAAACCGTTTGCTTGTAAGGTTGAACCTAGAAGAAAGGCTGCGACCAAAAGCGCAAACAACAAGGCGTTGCGGATCTGTTCTTGATTCACTCTTTACCCCTTAGTCTGATATTTGGCGCCAAGATGGTGCGTAATACCTCGCTGGGATACCTCACCGCATAGACGACCTTGAGCATCAACAACCGGAATCCATGAAGTGTCGAAAGCAAACATTTTAGACACAACAGCACGTAACTCCTGGTCATGTTTCATGACTACTGGAACCCCTGCATAGTGCTCGCCACAAAGTCCACGTTTTGTCGCCGCCATCTCTTTAGTGATGATTCCTACAGGTTGGTGCTGCTTATTGACCATGACGATCATACCGTGACCATATTCATCCATTTTTGCCGCGGCTTGCGTCAAAGACTCTTCAGCAGTGACAATCGGAACCTGTGTCTCCATCACTTCACCAGCCGTCGCCAGCTGTAAACGCTTGAGCGTGCGGTCGTTACCTACGAAATCAGCCACGAAGTCTGTTTCAGGTTGTGCAAGCAGGCGATCAGGGCTTGAGTATTGCTCCAATTTACCAGCGCGGAATATGGCGACTTTGTTTGCCATTTTTACTGCTTCATCGATGTCATGAGAAACAAACATGATGGTCTTGTTGAGTTCCTTATTCATTTTCAGGAACTCATCTTGAATCACTTCACGATTAATTGGGTCAATCGCCCCAAAAGGCTCATCCATCAATAGAACAGGTGCATCGGCTGCGAGTGCACGAATAACGCCAACACGTTGCTGCTGACCACCTGACAATTCATTAGGGAAACGCTTCATAAAGGTGTTGGGTTCTAGTGCAACCATATCGAGAAGATCTTTCGCTCTTTGATGGCAACGCTTAACATCCCAGCCCATCAGCTTAGGTACTAAAGAAATATTCTCTTCAATGGTCATATTTGGGAACAGACCAATTTGTTGGATCACATAACCGATGTTTCGGCGTAATGTCACCGTGTCGATACCCGTGGTATCTTCGCCATTAATCAACACTCGACCTGAGGTTGGAGTAATCAAACGGTTAATCATCTTCAGCGTCGTCGTTTTGCCACAGCCTGAAGGACCTAAAAGCACACAGATTTCACCGGTAGGGACTTCCATGCTGATATGGTCTGCTGCTGTAGTCACACCCTGAGGCGTTTCGAAAATCTTGGTTAAGTTATCAAGTTGAATCATAAAAATCAGTCTCTTCGAATATCTTTGTCTACACAGGGTTAGCTGCAAATAACAACGCCGTTTGGCGTCAGTTTCTTTTGAATTTTGGCAAGCCCCATATCGGCAACAATAGCCAGTAAGCTAACCGTCACTGCACCTACAATCAGTTGGCGCGGGTCAGATTGGCTGATGCCGCGAGCAATGAAAGTACCCAGCCCACCAGCACCGATGTAAGTCGCTATCGCCATGACACCAATGTTCATAACAACGGCCATTCGAACACCTGCCATAATGACGGGAATAGCCATTGGAATTTCGACGAGACGCAGACGCTGCATACTAGTCAATCCCATTCCTCGCGCAGCTTCACGAAGTGCCGGGTCGACATTGTTAATCGCAGTATAAGTATTGCGAATGATCGGTAATTGCGAGTAAAGCAATACCGCTATTACAGCCGGTAGATAGCCGATACCTTGTCCAATCATGGACAGTGCTGGAATCATAATTCCAAACAAGGCAATCGACGGTATAGTAATGATGATAGAAGCGGCATACAGTACGATGTTTGCCGCTCGCTGGCTTTGGGTGATCGCGATACCAATGGGTACGCCAGTTATTATCGCCAATCCGACAGCTAAGCTTACAAGTGATAAATGCTCAACCGTGCGCGATACGATGATCTCCCAATTCTCCAGACAAAAGGTAAATACTTCCAAATTAAACCTCTGGATGATGTTGAAGTAGGACTATGTTCAGCCCAAGAAAGGGATGTAGTTTGCGTTGTACTTTATAGATGATTAAGGCGTTATCTTAGCCTTTAAAGTCTGATGTGCTTCTTCTTTTCATGAAGCAATTTAAACGTCTATATAAACAGCAAGATGCATACTTATTAGACTGGAGATTGTAATAATCTCCGAATTACCGCGCCAAGAATGATAACAATCCGATATATTTTGTCAAATCTGCTAAAATTTAGTGTGAATAATGCGCAATAAATGAACAAAAACGGCTGCTTGACAGCTCAACAATTGAACAAAGATCGCAAGTTAGCTTTCATTTGTGCATAAAAAAACGGCATACTTTAAAAGCATGCCGTTTTACTATTATTTAGTCGATTGGATCACATTTTTATTAATCTGATCACGACCCAAATTAGACGGTATTAACCAAGGTTAACGCGTTCGCGTAGCTCTTTACCTGGTTTAAAATGAGGGACATGTTTGCCCTCTAGCTCAACCTTATCACCCGTCTTTGGATTACGTCCAACTCTAGGCTCGCGGTAGTGAAGTGAGAAACTGCCGAAGCCGCGAATCTCAATGCGTTCACCCTTCTCAAGTGTTGATGCCATATGCTCAAGAATATCTTTCACAGCATCTTCGACTTCTTTAGCTGAAAGATGAGTTTGCTCAGCGCAGAGTCTTTCAATCAGTTCAGACTTAGTCATAGTTTCCCTCGTAGAGTAATTTATCACTTATTATAGTAACTAATACCAATTCCAACAAACACTTGCTAGTAATTCTAGACAATATTTGTACAAGATGTGCAACTCTGAATCGCTTTCTTAATAACCAGTTGCAGAAATTGGTATTAGCCCGCAGAAATAAAAAAGGAGCCTTTCGGCTCCTTTTTGCTATAAGGGAATTAAATTATTCGCCTTTAGCTGCTTTGAAAGCGTCTGCCATAGCGTTACCGAATGCAGCGTCATCTTGCTTGTTGATAGATGCCATTGCTTCTTGCTCATCAGCTTCGTCTTTAGCTTTGATAGATAGGTTGATTACGCGGTTTTTACGGTCTACACCAGTAAATTTCGCTTCAACGCTGTCACCAACGCTTAGGATTAGAGATGCGTCTTCTACGCGGTCACGAGCGATTTCAGAAACGCGGATGTAACCTTCTACGCCTTCTTCAAGCTCGATAGTTGCGCCTTTAGCGTCTACTGCAGTTACAGTACCGTTAACAAGAACACCTTTCTTCTTCTCTGCAACGTAAGCATTGAATGGGTCATTTTCCATTTGCTTAACGCCTAGAGAGATGCGCTCACGCTCTGCGTCTACTGCTAGAACAACTGCAGAGATCTCGTCGCCTTTCTTGTACTCACGTACAGCTTCTTCGCCAGCAACATTCCAAGAAATGTCAGATAGGTGAACTAGACCGTCGATGCCGCCGTCAAGACCGATGAAGATACCGAAGTCAGTGATTGACTTGATCTTACCAGTAACTTTGTCGCCTTTAGCTTGCGCTTCAGCGAATGACTGCCATGGGTTAGCTTTACACTGTTTTAGACCTAGAGAGATACGACGACGTTCTTCGTCAATCTCAAGAACCATAACCTCAACTTCGTCGCCTACATTAACAACTTTAGATGGGTGGATGTTCTTGTTAGTCCAATCCATTTCAGAAACGTGTACTAGACCTTCAACGCCTTCTTCGATTTCTACGAAGCAGCCGTAATCAGTTAGGTTAGTAACACGACCAGAAAGCTTGTGACCTTCTGGGTAACGTTTAGCGATTGCTACCCATGGATCTTCGCCAAGTTGCTTAAGACCTAGTGATACGCGAGTACGCTCACGGTCGAACTTAAGAACTTTAACTAGGATCTCGTCACCTACGTTAACGATTTCTGATGGGTGCTTAACGCGTTTCCAAGCCATATCTGTGATATGTAGAAGACCGTCAACACCACCTAGATCAACGAATGCACCGTAGTCAGTAAGGTTCTTAACGATACCTTTAACTTCTGCGCCTTCTTGTAGGTTTTCAAGTAGCTCGTCACGTTCAACGCTGTTTTCAGATTCGATAACTGCACGACGTGAAACAACTACGTTGTTACGCTTCTGATCAAGTTTAATAACTTTGAACTCTAGCTCTTTGTTTTCTAGGTGAGCAGTGTCGCGGATAGGACGCACGTCTACTAGTGAACCTGGAAGGAAGGCACGGATACCGTTTAGTTCAACAGTGAAACCGCCTTTAACTTTACCGTTGATGATACCAACAACAGTTTCAGCTTCTTCGTAAGCCTTCTCAAGTACAATCCAAGCTTCGTGACGCTTCGCTTTCTCACGAGAAAGTTGAGTCTCACCAAAACCGTCTTCTACTGCGTCTAGAGCAACATCAACTTCAGAACCAACTTCAACTTCAAGTTCGCCAGCAGCGTTCTTGAACTGTTCAGCAGGGATAGCAGATTCAGACTTAAGACCAGCATCTACAAGAACGAAACCGTTCTCG
>Ga0193961_1000380_pt1 | contig 17460 bp, 17 predicted proteins | sample FB_4_MG_FD_140371 | JGI IMG/M metagenome (GOLD analysis project Ga0193961, IMG submission 140371) | Microbial mat bacterial communities from the Broadkill River, Lewes, Delaware, United States - FB_4_MG | ecosystem: Environmental > Aquatic > Freshwater > River > Microbial mats | place: USA...
GCCGTCGCACCCGCAGTGATTGAAAACAGCAGTTTCTTACCTTTGAGCTGGCTACCTTCTGGACCGAAAGCGAAGCCATAGGTGAAAACGTCATCTATCCACTCTTTCATCACAGAAGGGAACGTACTCCAGTAAAGTGGAAATTGCACAACCACCAGCTCAGCATCTAACAGGCGTTGCTGCTCCGCTTTAATGTCGCCAGCAAAATCCGCCGCGTGGGCGATTTGCCAATCACAACGCTGTGCAAGCAGCTTGAGAATTTCTGCATTAGCAAAAGATTTGTCTAAATTAGGGTGTCCGTTGATCACGAGTACGTTCATGAAAAAAACCTATTTTTGTTCGTGCTTTTGTTCTTGCTTCACTTGTATTCAAAATGGTTAGTGATACAAACAAGAAGATCCGCATCTATTGTTATATTGATAACTCTGATGAAAATCATAACGCTGACTTGATAAGAATAAGAGGACAAAAGTCCCTCCAGTAAGGGACTAGGTCAAAAATTTCGAAATTCGGTGAAATCTAGTTCTCACCTAGCTATCCACGCCCTCGCACCTAACGAGATTACGGTCCAAACAAGCACATATCTAAACGCTGGCATCTACACGGCGGCAAAGCTACTGTGCGCAATTTCGTTCAATACCTACTCGTTCACCGCTGCTAGATTAATCAAAGCAACGAGGAATTAAATAATGCATAACTTAGTCTTTGCCATGGTCGTATTTGCTTTTGTCGGCTCTGTCACCCCCGGTCCCGTTAATATCATGGCGACCAGCGTCTCAATGAACCATGGGCTATACTCCGCTGCTCGATATGTTAGCGGAGCATCTTTTGCCTACGCTCTGGTGGTGTTTGTCACCGGTAGTGCTGTTAACACGGCGACGAGCGTGCTGCCTAAACTAGAGCTCACGATGCAGATTCTCGGCAGCGTCTTTATCTTGTATCTCGCTTATAAAATCTATTCCGCCCCTACCTCTTCTTTGAAGTCATCAAAACACGCCTCTGCCGGTTTTTTTGTTGGTGCGTTAACGCAAATACTCAACCCAAAAGCTTGGTTAGTCGCCATGTCTGGTGTTAGCCTGTATGTTATTGGTCATGAAGACCAATCGTTTTCCCTAGCATTGTTCACCATCATCTCACTGCTCCTCTGTCTTATTGGTGTTGGTATTTGGGCGGTGATGGGAACGGCGTTATCAAAGTACCTGAATAATGCCGTGCGACAACGTCAGTTTAATCGGGTAATGGCAGTGTTACTGGCAGCCAGCGCAACGATGATATGGATATAATTTTGATGAAATCGTGAAGGAACATGAAATCAGATACTAGTGTCACTTTTAAACAAAGCACCTTATTGCCATGGGTAGAGCTTAGGATCGCCAACCAAAGCTCTGCTTGCTATGAATCCCATTCGCATGACGAGTTTTCTTTCGGCATCATTGACCATGGAGTGGCGGATTATCGCAACCGCAAACAGACTCATCGCATCATTAAAGGTGACATTGTCACAATAAATCCTGCTGATGTCCACTCCTGTAACCCCGACCTAGGTAGTGATGACACCAATGCTTGGTCTTATCGAATGTTATTTGTCGATACAATTAAGATGGGGCAAATCCAAAAAACAATCTTAGCTAAGCAAAACTGCGACTATGTGCCTTTTCTAGCCGATTTTGATCGCAGTCAAGCCATGAGACAGAAGTTCAACACGCTGTTTCACGCACTGCAAATGGGGGAAAGTACGCTTGAAAATGAGGTGAGCTTTTACGATTTTGTTGAATCAAGCTTTGCCAAAACGCCGAGTAAAAGCGGCGATAGAATAGATCAAACACCCAACTTATTTCGAGTGAGAGAAAGGTTACTCGATGATGTCGACTCCCAGCATCAACTTGAAGAACTGGCGCAAGAAGCCGGCATTAGCCGCTATCAACTGATTCGCTCGTTTAAAAGCCAGTTTGGCTTACCACCTCACGCTTACCTAATGGATGAAAAGATCAAGCGATCCAAACATATGCTTAAACGCGGGCAGAAAATAGCCGAAGTGGCTTTTTTACTGGGGTTTTCTGACCAAGCTCATTTTCAGCGTCACTTTAAGCGCAAGCTCTCAGTAACACCAAAATTCTACCAATCTCATTTTGTTGATCTTTAAATAGTGAGACTCGTTACTTACCTACCGTTAAGCTACTTACGCATACCATCTGGTGTTATTACTGTAAAATAAACGTCATTAAACTCGTATTTATCTAATAAATCTCGCATATGACGTTTTACAAACAATCTCTCAAATAATCCGAGCGTCAACATTGCAGTGTATATAAAAATAATCGCCGCGATGGATACCAACCAAAACGCAATATCTCCAGTGGTTATCATAGAGACAAAAAACATTATCACCACGAATAAATAAAACCCTAAAACTAAATATTTATGTCGTGTTAGATAGCTTTTATAACTAACGTTATTAAAAATAGTTTCTTGTCTATGCTGATTTTTTACACCAACAACTTCTGTCTCTCTCTTCCGGTTACATACCAATACTTCAACTTCTTCACCAATCACAAGCAATGCGTTTAAGTTGTTATATACACTAACCTTATGCAATCTGGTCTCATCACCGTTGTCATCAACAATATCGATAAAGTCATAATACAGTTTGGAGTCTTTATTCTTCCTTGCAATTTCGATTTTACTCGCGCCTTTTCGCTGTATTAGCCCTTTAACTCTTATATGATTCATATTACATCCTTGATATATAAGTATTAACAATGCTTATCTATTCCAAACTAGGACTAAGCATAGCAACTAAGATCATATCAAATAATTTTAGTGTCAGAGTATGCATATTTGTATCAAAATGCGTTTATATATCAAAGATAAATAAACACTAAATTACCACAATCAACGGCTATTATATTTACTACGGGAATTTTTATTGCTAATTATATTGCACCAATGCATAAGTTACTGGTTGTCATTAAGCACTGATAGCCTCGTCGACATGATTTAATGTTGATTGCGATGACTTATAGCCCACCCATTTATCAACTACCAATGATGCAATCAAGTCACCTTCTACGTTAACAGCGGTGCGGAACGTATCGAGTGGTCGTTCGATGATCAACAAAATGGCTATCGCTTCCAACGGAATACCTGCTGCCAATAACACCATCTGCATGCCAGACATTGAACCAGAAGGCATACCCGGAGCGCCCACTGATGAGACCATTGCCATGATAAAGATCATCACCAAACCTGAAGTGGTGAGATCAACACCAAATAGCTGCGCCAAAAATATAGCGGCTACACCTTCAAATAGCGCCGTGCCGTCCATATTCATTACCGCACCCAGCGGCAAAACCATACTGCTGGTACTTTGCGAAACACCTAACTCATTTTCTGCAGTTTGCATCGACAATGGTAATGTTGCCGAACTAGACGACGTGGCAAACGCCATTGCCATCGGCGCAGACAGAGCCTTAAACAGCTGTTTGATACTAATGCCAGTGACCAATTTGGCGATGCTTGGCAGCACCACCACTCCATGAATCACCGTTAAGGTAAACACCAATAAAGCAAACAAGGCTAGCTGCTGAAATAGATCACCACTACCTGCTAAGATGAACTCAAACACGATAGAAAACACAGCTAACGGTGCGAGGCGAATAATACCACTGACAATGCTATTCATGCCTTTGTTCAAGCCAGACAATAGGTCGAACAACACATGTTTTTCAGGAAGCGACGAAAGTAGCGCAATTCCTAATAAAAATGAGAACACCACAATCGCCAGTAGGTTCCCTTGCGCCAACGCGGCAATTGGGTTGACTAACGCCATGTTAAACAACTTCTCAGCGATCGCACCGCCACCAGCCGCATCGGCGCTGATCAACTTCACGCCTTCTCCTACCACGAATTCAGTCGTTAACGGTTGCCAAGCAGGTAACATTAGAGAAACACCTAAACCTAAGCTAATCGCGATCATGCTGGTAAAGCTATAGAACAATAACGTGACACGCCCTATCTTCTTTAAACGTACCGTTGAGCCGATACTGGTGATCCCTTGTAATAAAGAGAGCATCACCACAATACCTACTACCATTTTGAGCAAGCCAAGGTATACAGTCTTACCCAATGTAATAATCTGATACCAACCTTGCTCGGCAATATCACTATTCGTCGGCATCAGACTCGCCAAAGCCCATGCTAGCAGTGCTGCTAATACCAATTGTAACGGTAATGAAGCGCGTAATTTAGTCCACATATTAATGTTCCGATTTGGGCGGATAAGAAAACGAGAAGTACCTAAGTACTTCTCTTTAAAGTGACTCGAAAAACAATTTCAATTCAAATGAAGAATTTAAGAGATATTGTGTTTATAGAATGGATTAAGAGAATTCTTAACTCGCTTCAACAACATCAACGCGGTCACTCGTCCCCATCCAAACAAAATTCTTTGATGGAGGCGGAAAATAGTGTCGTAGAGGTTACGTACTAAACGCCCACGTAAAATCAACTTGTTATTAAGCAAGCTGCCTACCGCGTAATCATGACCAACCGCAATCACCATACCACCGTCGTTAAACACAAATGGTTTGATCGCTTTACCTTTCAGCATACGCTTTATCTGGCTAGCCAAATGAGCTGCTGCTTGATTGGCCGCTTGCGCTCTCGGTGGAACAAAGCTTCCATCCGCTTGTGGGCATTCTGCACTGTCACCTAATACAAAAATCGCATCATCCAGTGTGGTGCGCAAAGTGGCATCCACTTTGAGTTGGTTCAAACGGTTGTTTTCAAGCCCATCAAGCTCGGTAAGCCATGACGCGCATTTAATGCCCGCCGCCCACAATTGCAAATCAGCACCAATAACCTCACCATTTTCAGTGACCAATTTACCTTGTTCAGCACGGTTAACTCTTACCTCTGTTCGTACTTGTACACCTAGTTTTGTGAGCGCTTTGGATACCTTTTCAGACATGCACTCTGGTCCTGCGGGTAACACACGCTCAGAGGCTTCAATCAAGGTAATGTTCAACTTGGTATCTTGGCGATAACGCTCTAATTTAGCACTCACTTTAGCCAGTTCTGCCGCAAGCTCTACCCCTGTTGCCCCCGCGCCAACAATAGAGATACGATGCTCTCCTTGTGCTCTCAGCAATGGGTTGATGCGATCCCATGCTTGCTGTGCTTGCAACGCCGAATCAAGAAATAGGCAATGCTCACTCACCCCTTCTGTTTTGAAGTCATTGCTCACTGCACCAACGGCGATAACCAAATCATCATATTCGAGAGTTGAGATCTCACCATCTACATCACAGATCTCAATGCTTTTTTCGCTACGATTAAGCGCATTCATTGATGCTTGAACATATTGGTAGCGGTTGCAGTAAGCATGTTGCAGGTAACTCACAGCATCTAACTCATCATCAAACGTACCCGCCGCGATCTCATGTAAACGAGGCTTCCAATAATGATGGCTAGCTGGCTCAACCAAAACCACTTGATGTTTATTACCACGAGCAAAACTCTTTCCAAGGCGGGTGACCAGTTCAAGACCGGCTGCACCGCCTCCTACCACTACGATTTTTGACATCGTGATCTCCAAATATTTATACAGCGCGAAGGCGCAAAGAGATAGAGAGTACTGAGGTCCAAAAAAGGAGGCACAGCACAAACTTAATGGCAGGCATTATATTGTCGTTAATTCATTTGATAATTAGGCAAAAAAGCAAATTACTATTACACCACTGTAATAATCATCTTGTATCGGCAAATCAAAATGTGGTTCTTTGATGGTGAGAAAAAATACCTTTTGAGTTGGTTTAGTGGCTGAAAGACCCATAACTTTGTTCTATCAATACCATATAAAATGTCGTTTGTACTAAAAGGCACATCCTTTAGACTCCGTATGCCTTAAATTGCACTGCATAGCCGCCGTCATAGATATGTATTAATTGTGCACTTTCTCAGCATTGTACAAACCATTAGCACACAAATTTACTGGACCGCTTGCAAGCAAATAACCCTATTTATAGAAGAGTAAAAAATGAAGAAATATTTCATGCTACTAGGTCTACTAGTGCTATCAGGTTGCAGCGTTATTGATAACAACACTCGTGAAGATGCTAGCATTCAGCAAAAAGCTGCGTTCGCTCTAGGAACAAGTGCTAGCAAAGTTAAAATCGAAAACCGTAGCGCAGATATTATGAAAGTAAACTTCGATGCTATTTATCAAGGTCGTCGTTTCCAGTGCTATTACACTGGCGGAGTCGTTATTACTAGCGATGTTATCTGTTCGCCAACCGATGGCAAAGGCATGCCTTCAGGGGCAAATTGCAATGCCCTTCTTCAAGCTTCTGGCAAATGCTAGTTAGATGAATATAGAGACCGCTCATTAGAGCGGTTTTTATTTATCATTTATTATCCACTAAAACACATTTTCCTATTGCGTATTTTGTCGCTTATATTCAGAGTGGCGCCAACATCAAATACTAACTTACTTTACAACCATGCTAAAAAAGTACACCGACGTAATGCCAGAACAAAACAAAGGCATCATTGCGTCCATTTTATGCTCACTGCTGTTTGCTCTCATCCCTGCTTATGTGCAGCTACAGCCTGCGATGGAACCAAGTTTAATTGGTGGTGGTGATAGCCACTGGCTTGCCGTACAACGCGTATTTTGGAGTACGTTACTATTCTTCGTTTTGCTGCTGGTGACCAAAAGAATGCCGCTGTTACTGACAGCATTAATAGATTGGAAAATGTGGCCAAGGTACTGTTTGTCTGCATTATTGGTTGCACCTCAATATTGGTTGTTTGTCTGGGCACCCGCTAATGATGAAACACTGAATCTCGCACTCGGATATTTCACCTTACCTATTGTGATGGTGTTGATTGGTCGTTTTGTTTATAAAGAGAGTCTGTCTCGCTTACAGAAAACCGCCTGTCTATTTGCGCTACTCGGTACGCTTTGGGCGTATGCCTTATCATCTGGTGTCTCATGGGTTGTGTTAGTCGTGGCGCTCGGTTACCCACTCTACTTTATAAATCGTAAAGCCATTCCGCTCGCCGCCGATGTGGGCTTGGCTGTTGACCATATTATTTTGCTACCATTTGCGATTGGCGCCATGTTTTTTCTCTATCCGGCAGACTATTTCTTACACCTTCCAATCAGCACTTACATCTATTACATCGGCTTAGCAGTTGTGGCAGTGTCACCAATGCTGCTTTACCTCTACGCCTACTCTAAACTCACCGTCTCCCTGTTTGGTTTGTTGGGCTATGTTGAGCCGAGCTTTATCTTTATTGTGGGTCTATTAATTGGCGATACCATTGCCCCTCGCGAAATGCCGACGTATCTGTTTATCATTCTCGCATTAGCCGCTTTAGTATTTGATGGCTACAAACGAATGAAAAGTAGCCGAGGCTTAACGAAGTAATCTTCAATAGCAGCAAGACGACATATTCTTGCTGCTTTTCTTAGCCACAACTCTCTGTCACGCAATGTCTCAATCTCGCTAGTCAATTCACCAGCCTCGACCTATCAGCCACCGATTTTGAATCGGCTAACGATCTATTTAGCCCGGCAAACAGAAGTGGCATGCAGCCCGTTTATTGCCAACTCTGCGCGAAAGTAATCCTCATACACAGCTTCAGACATTTGAAGCTCGTCGATTCTATTGATCGAAATCATATTTGATTTTGAAAGGTAAATTTCTACCACTTTATGGGTAAATTTTACCTTTTGACCATTTACCGAATGCTAAATAGTAACGCTGAAATTTAAGTAGGATGTTATGCATGATCAGCAGTAAATGGCTAGAACTCTATAATTATTTAAAAAGCCAAATCGCTTCTCTTCCCCCACAAGAGGAAATTGAGCCAAAGCTTAACGACCGTTTAATGTTTTTAAGCGCTCAATTTGTCAAAGAAGGCGAAAAACAAGACCAAAATAAACAGGATTGGTTAGAACACGAGAGCTTTACTTTGGTGATGAGCGAGATTTTTGAATCGCGAACGATTCACCCTTCTCAGTTGCAATTCTTGTTTGAAACCTTAATGGCAGCACAAATGTGCCAGCTTGCTATGGTGGTCACCAACCTCTACAAATCCCTGTTGTCTGACGACGATTTTAAAACCAAATGCGGTCTGGTCTACCAACAGCTTGGTGATTACGACATGGCGAAAGCAATGTTTGAAGAATCCATCACCATTAATGATCAAAACCCGATGGTTTACTGCCATTTGGGCTTCAATCATCTGTTCCTCAACGAAAGCGACATTGCCATTGAACACTTCAAACGCAGTATCGAAATTGCCCCTGGCTTTATTGGTGGCTACCAAAACTTAGCGGGGCTTTATTACCAAGATAGTCACTTTGAATTAGCCGCCCAGTATGCAGAGCAAGCAATTCAATGCGATGTTTCACTCGTTTCCACTTACATCACCGCCATCAGTGCTTACCTTGCTCTTGGCAAGAACAACCAAGCCGACCAGTGGATCAATAAAGCTTTCGCTAACAACGTGTCATCAATTGAATTGGTTCGTTTAGCCGGCATCGCCGCTCACCAAGGTGGACGCTTGGAAGAAGCGCTTGAAGCGCTAAACCACTACCTCACCATTAGCCCCGAAAGTTATGACGTAGTGAGCATTCGTGCCCGCGTTAAAGCGGAGTTAGAACGATACGAAGATCTCGAAGAGGACATCAAACAACTGCTGATCTTTGAGCCACACGATGAATGGAGCTTAGAACAGCTCTTCCTCTGCTATTTCCATGGCGAGAAATGGTCAGAAGCACAGCTCGTGATGGTTGATCTCAACAGACTGGCGGGTCACTACAAAATTACCTATCGAGAACAGCTAAATACAATAAACAAAAAGCTGAGTCTGGATGTGGTTGAAATTTAAGTAATATAAATCTGGGAGTTAATGTGAAAGATCAAGTTGAAACTGGCGTAGCCGATACGTCTCGGCGCGATTTTCTCAAGTTAGGTGGCGTTGCAGCCGCCACTGCGACCATTGGTGCAGCGGCAGGCGCAGGCTTTGTGTTGGGTCGCGATCCGGATGCTAACGTTGGCTGGGGTCGTACCGAGTCTGGTCATGACATGTACTTTAACCGCGAACCGTTTAGAGTCGATGTGGCACCTACCATGGAAGTGGTGGGCGAGCTAACTCGCCCTGAGTGGAATGATTTCTTGTTCCACCGAACTCGCGTACTTGGCGCTGAAATGAAAAAGGGTTGGATCCCAACCAAAAACTGGCGTGATATTCCGAGCGAACGCGTACGTGAATATTACTCTCGTCATCCTGAACGCTGGGATGACATGTACCAATCTTTCGAAGAGAAAGCTGAACATGCTCAAAACTTCGAACGCCATCGCTCTCGTTTTGCACTTGGTTGGGCATACTCAGCCGCGTACATGCGTGGGGTAAAAAGTGATTTCCCACCAAGACCAGAAGGGCACCCTGACGAAGTCGATTTCCAATGGGTAAAACGCACTAAACAAGAATTCCAATCCCCGAAACACGCTTCTGATCTGATTAAGAAGATGGCGTTTAAGTTTGGTATGAGCATTGTGGGCATCACCAAGCTTGACCCGAACTTCGTATTTAAAAACACCATGCGCGGTATGCCTGACTGGGACGAAAGCATTCCAAAACACTGGAAGAATGTCATCATCTTCGGTACGCCAATGAACTGGGACCCAATGTACGCAGCAATTGGCTACTCCACTTCTTATGATGGTTACTTCCGCGCCAAGAACGCATCAGGCTTAATGGCAGCATTCTTAGGTGAACTGGGTTACGCAGCAAGACCGCAATGGCCAGGTTCTGACTATGAAATCGTGGTACCACCGCTAGCCATTCAAGCCGGTATGGGCGAAGCCGCACGTAACGGTATTTTGCTTACACCAGAGCTGGGACCAAACATTCGTTTGGCAGCAGTCATCACTGAGCTTGATTTAGAAGCAGATAAGCCAATCGACACCAAAGTTAAGCACTTCTGTGAAGAGTGCAAGATCTGCGCTGATTCTTGCCCGAGTGGCTCAATTAGTAAAGCCGATAAACCGGATGAAATCGTTCGAGGTTACCGCAAATTTTCCTTTAACCAAGACAGTTGCTGGACAATGTGGCGACAAGGACCAACAGAGACAGCTATGGGCTGTCGCGTCTGTATCGCAGTTTGTCCTTACACACGTAAGAACAACTGGATCCACGCATTAGTAAAAGAGACTGACCCACGCGATCCAACCGGCATGACGCGTAAAACACTATTGGCGATGCAGCATAACTTCTTCTATTACCCAGAAGCCGAGGCTTATCACGGCGATTGGAATGGCGGTCGATTTGCTGGTTACCACCAGCCGCCAGAGTGGATGCGTAGCGAAAACTACCTCAAGGTTGAGAAAACTTGGGAATACGACGGCAACTGGGAGGGATTCTAATGTTTCCACAATCGACTGTACTCGACCCACTATTTTGGATGGCGTTTGGTGCGCTACAGGTATTAGTCTTTGCCGGTGCTCACCAATGGGCTAAGCAATACCAACTGGGTATGAACTGGTGGAAATGGGCGCTAGTGGGCGGTTGGTGGGCATCCATCATCTTGACTGTCGCTGGCGCATTTACGCTACTGGGTGAAAACGAAGGTATGGCTGGCTGGTACTTCCTCGGCTTTGCTGGCACGGGTCTTATTATCGGCGGCGCAATTTTGTTGCGCGTGTTGGTCGCATTAAAACCAAAGACAGCAAACTGATATTGATCTTGGGACTACGTTAAGGAGCAAGCCACAAGGTATTTCAGCACTTGTGGCTTGTTATTTTTATGGCAATACAAAAAAAAACAAATTCAAACATAAATAAAAACCGAGAGAAAATCTTCAGCATCGCATCAATCCTGCTACTGATTTTCGCTTGGTACTTGGGCGGGCTTCGCACCAACAACTCACAAACTCAGTTTTTCCAGCACATCTCAAGTGCCAGCAGTCAGCTAGTCGAAGTGTCGACTAACTTATATCAATTGATTGGTGCGGATGGTAATAAAGACTCAGCAAAGTGGGTCAGTTTTGGTTCAGGTGTTGGTTACGGTGGTGAGCTAACCGTGGGCGCAGTATTTACCAATAGCGGCGCTGTCGAAACCATCTCACTACTCTCATCCAAAGAGACCTCTTCTTACTTCGATAAAGTAGTGGAAGAAAAGCTACCAGAAGCGTTACTTGGCAAGACGCTTAAAACCTCACTCAGCGTTGACGCAATAAGCGGAGCAACACTTACCTCTGATGCCTATATTAGAGCATTAGACCAAGCCGCTGACCCAGTTCGCCAAGCGATGTATGGCTACCGTCTTGCTGAACAAACATCTGTATGGAGTTACTTTAAATGGTTAGATGCTGCGGCGTTGCTGTTTTTTGGCTTGGCTGTATGGGTTAACCGCAGTCGCTCGGAACACAAAGCAAAATTCAACGTTGCGCTGTTAGCTGCTTCAACCTTGTTATTTGGCTTCCATTCCGCGTCACTTTACTCAGCATCCACCATGGGTGGCATAATCTATGGCTCGTGGATATCTGGGGTAGCTAACTACACGCCATTCATATTGATTGCCCTAAGCATTGGCTACATTTTTTACTACAACCGCAATGTATATTGCCAAAGCCTATGCCCATTTGGTGCCATGCAGCAGTGCTTAGCTAAGGTAGGTAATGCTAAGTCATCACCAGTTCGTCATCAGTTGTTTATTTGGTTCCCACGCATACTACTGTTGGTAACTTTATGCTTAGGCGCTTATTTTCGCAGCCCAGCGGCGTTTGTTTATGAACCGTTCGGTATTGCCTTTGGCATGATTGGCGGAATGTATCTGTTTGTGCTGACAGTGATCATTATTTTGACTTCGTTGGTGGTTCGCCGCCCATGGTGTCAAAGCCTTTGCCCGGTAAATGCAATGACTGACTTCTTGGTCTTCAACAAAAATTGGTTTAAACAAATCCGCAGCAAAAAAAACAAGCAACGCCGTGCCGCGAAAACGGAGAAGGAGTAAACCATGAGACAGCGTATTTCCCTCGTTTTTTACTGTTTAGCCTCGGTTGTGATTGTATTGCAGCTTGCTACTAGCTTTATCAGTTTAAGTAGTGAACAAACGCAGCTGCAATTACTGCACACTGTGACCAAGCAAGCAGAAAAAGTTTCAGTAGTGGTGGAAAGTAAGCCCAAGATTGACTTTAAACAGATGGCGCAAGATTTGGCAGCAGAGCAGTACTAGCCATTTAATCCCTACAATAATAAGGCAAATAAAATGAGGGGCTTGGAAGCGATTTCAAGCTCCTTTAGCCAGCTATGAATGATATAAAGTACTATGAATTGTAAAAGTACTCCAAGTTGTAGAAGCATTCCGCTAGAGCGTATGCGTTCCGAATCTGGATTAACTAATCCCTATATTTATCGGATCTCCGAACTGTATGCAGCCAGGGGAATTGATGATGTATCATGCCATCACCGATTAAACTTTAGCGCTCTTATCTATATAACAGAGGGAGAGGGGCAGCATTATATCGACCATCAACTGCATATGGTCAGAGCCGGGACACTACTTACATTAGGGAAAAATCAGATTCACGCTTTTGCCAAAAGCCGCAGCGTTGATGGCTATGTGGTGCCATTCAACTGCACTTTTTTAGCCGAAAGCAAGCAAGACCCCTACTTCGATTCGATTATTGCCGCATTAGTACAAGTGAATTCAATTCACGATATTGGCAAAGACATTGATGCCCTGTTTAGAGTGATGGTTAGCGAGTTCTATTCTGACTCAGAATTTCGTGCCGAAATCATTCGCAGCCTGCTACGAACCATATTGCTAAAAACAATTGTACCGGTTTACAAAGCACAAGCTCAGCAAGCCAAAAACCTCGGTGCGAGCGATTTTTATCGCTTAAAGAACTACATTGATGAGCACTTTAGCCTGCGCCCATCGGTGGCTGAAATTGCCTTAGCACTAGGTAAAAGTGTGAAGCAGTTGGATAAACTATCCAAAGACAATGCCGGTATTAGTGTAAAAGAGTTACTAGATGAGCGAGTGCTCATTGAAGCCAAACGCCAACTCGCTTTTAGCCAATATGCCATTGCAGATATCGCCGCCGATCTGGGCTTTAACGAAGCCACCAATATGACCAAGTTCTTTAAACGCCACACGGGAATTAGCCCTAAAGACTTTCGTCAGCTATGCAGAATGGGGTTGAGAAATAAGTAGAATCGCTTGATTTAACTCATTTTTATATAGATGTGATGTGATCGTACAATGATCATTTGATGTTGAGCGATACACTATATCGCCAAATCGGGCTTGTTTTCTTCAGGTATTCAAACAGGTAAATAGCACCTTTAATAAGCATAAAGATTTAATGTGCACTAAGTAAGAATACAGAAGCTACCAAGAACATCATTATTTTGATTGGTGATACTGCCTGTTGCGGTGATTTCGCAATACGAAAACGCTATGTTGATGTCATCGACATTCCCATTGACTAATACATGACGTGTTAAAACATCACTATTAAGCTGATAAATAACAGAATCCCAAGATAGGTTGTCTTTTAATAAATTAAATGAAATTTTCATAATATCTCTATTTTTTTATTTGTAGTTGTTTGTTGACGTTTGTGTTGAAACCAGAAGCGTTTACGACCAAGTGAGCGTGACATAATTTGTCCCTATTTAATTTTTATTAGATATAGCAATTCAAATAACATTAATTTAATCATCAATGAAATTGAGTGTTTTTTATTTATAATAGAACAAAGAAAGTCAGAAACGTAACGGCAAATACAGAAGAGGTATTAGGAAATGTTGAATATTTTCGAAGAGTTTTATAAATAGGTTTTGGAATGTGGAGAAGTGACGCAAGCAGCAATCTACCGCCTGCGCCTACTTTAAATATTATTCAGCTACAACGTTAGCAGCTTGAAGACCTTTTTGGCCTTGCTCTACTTCAAAAGACACTTTTTGGCCTTCAGTTAGAGTCTTGAAACCTTCAGAAGCGATAGCACGAAAATGAACGAATACATCAGCACCGCCATTGTCTTGAGTAAGAAAACCGAAACCTTTAGTTTCGTTAAACCATTTTACTGAACCAGTTGTTTTGTTAGACATGTTGTGTCCCTTATATAAAATTATTCGCGAAAATGCGGTTTGCTAAGAGCTTGAATTATTTAATGTATCTATGAAGCTAAGGGAAACACTGAGGATAACAACGAGGGAAATCTGAGGGCTTTACTTTTACAACTTGATGTTTCATTTAATAACTCTGAACAACAGAGCACGCACATTATTGTTCTTTGCTAACCATATGTAAAGGATTATTTGAATTTATTTTAATTTGGTAATCCGCTACTCCATATAGCACCCAACACAATACGAGAAAGTTCCTTCTACTGTTTAAAGCATAAATGAAAATATCGTTTGATTGCCATGTACGTTATAAGGCTTATTCAATATTAAAAGTAGTTTAATGGTTATTTTTTTAGATTATCAATAGCTATTCTCTTCCCTGTACCAAGCCAGAAAAGTTCAAGGTTAGCAGGTCTTGCCCCTATGACTTTAACTCTTTTATACTCCTTAATAAGGTATTAACTATTTCCTCAAAAAGGAGCGCTTAGTGGAAAAAGTACTCGTCAGTTCATGTTTAGTTGGCAATAAGGTCCGCTACAATGCAAGCTGTTTATCTATACCGAGTCAAGACTGGGACTGGCTCCATTCAAATGTAGAATTGGTGGTGTTCTGCCCCGAAATATCAGGAGGCTTATCCACACCGAGGTCCCCTGCCGAAATCATTCACGGTAATGGAATAGACGTGGTTAAAGGTCTCGCTCATGTTCGAGGAAATGATGGTGTGGATGTCACCGAACCATTCTTATTAGGTGCACAAAATGCACTAAAAACCTGCCAGCAACATGGTATTAAATACGCAATTCTTGCTGAAGGAAGCCCATCGTGTGGCAGCACCAAAATTTATGATGGCACTTTTAGCGGCAACAAAATCGACGGTTTCGGCGTAACAACCGCCGTTTTAGCAGACGCTGGCATCAAAGTGTTTAGCCAACACACCGTTGGCAAGTTAAAGACAGCGTTAGAATTGGACAATTAACGAATCGAAACGAAGCTGCAAAATCAGACTAAACGTCTAACACTTGGAGGGTCAGATCTTATTTCTGACCATACATTTTAACTGTAGTCTTATAACCCCCGCCACTTTTCTCACCCAATCAAAACAAATATTGCCGTGGACCTGCATTTGCCCTAATTGTGTAAAGTATACGCACCAGTTAAGCGGTTATTTATTTCCCCTAAGTCGTTGTTCTCATTGTGAGCTAGATCTACTATTTATGTAACAATTTGTAAATACGCATTCCTGCGCGACTCTCAAACGCCCCCAATAGAGGCGACTAATTAAGTTGGTTTATCATAATGAGTGAAAATACCGCACCTTCCCATTTTATTCGTAATCTCATCATCACCGTCATTGCCGCTGCGATCCTCGCCACCGTATGCTACTTCTATGTAGAACATCAAAAAAACTACCCCAGCACAGATGATGCTTATGTACACGCCAATATTATCTACATAGCGCCACAAATCAGCGGCAAAGTACTCAATGTTAACGTTTCCAACTATCAGCAGGTCAACCAAGGTGATTTGCTCTATCAAATTGACCCAGCCCCTTTTCAGGCTCAGTTAGCTGAAGCGCGTGCCGCTTACGAAATGGCAATCCAAAGCAACGCCGCCAGCGATGACGCAATTCTGGCTGCCAGCGCTAATGTAAAAAGCAGCGTAGCTTTGCTTTCCGATGCGCAATCAACCTATCGCCGCGTGAGTAATTTGGTTAAAAAACAATTGCTACCAACCCAGCAACTTGATGATGCCAAAGCAAAACTCTCTAGCGCGGAAGAAAATGTGATTGCCGCACGCGCTCAAATGTCGCAGTTGATCAAAGCACAAGGAGCACAGGGCGTAGCCGCTCCTCAAGTTAAAAAAGCCGCTGCAGCACTGAGCCAAGCAAGCTTGTCACTTTCATACACCAATATCTTCGCCCCTAAAAGTGGTCACTTGGGTAAGCTCAGTGCTCATGCCGGAAGCATTGTCTCAGCCGGTCAAGCACTGCTTCCTTTAATTGAAGACAATAGCTATTGGGTACAAGCAAACTTCAAGGAAACTCAGCTAGAGCGCATTACTACTGGAATGCCAGCCACGATTGAATTGGATCTTTACCCTGATGCGCAATATCACGGTACCGTCAAGGCCATCTCACCAGCCAGCGGCTCTTCGTTTTCATTGCTACCACCAGAAAATGCCACCGGTAATTGGGTAAAAATCCCACAACGATTCCCGATCTTAATTCAGCTAACGAGCGAGTCCGAGCATCCTGACTTCCCTCTACGCGTTGGCGCGAGTGCCACTGTGACTGTAGATACCGTGACAAACGATACTGCCACAGCTCACTCTGACATAAATCAAGCCCAATCAAGCCCAAAAGAGCAGTAACATGGCGGAACTAGCACAAACGGTTGACTCAGAGGATGAAGAAGCCAATGTAATGAGTGAACGTAGTCGGAAGTTAGTGACTCTCGCGGTTATGCTCTCCGCCATTATGGTGCTGTTGGACATGACCATTGCCAACGTTGCCCTGCCTCACATGATGGGTGCACTTGGGGTTACGTCTGATCAAGTAACGTGGGTGCTAACCTCCTATTCAATGGCGGAAGCGATATTCATTCCGTTAGCGAGCTTTTTGGCGCTTAAATTTGGCATTCGCGGTTTGCTGCTTATTTCTGTCAGCGGCTTTGTCATCACCTCAGCACTATGTGGTCAAGCCGACAGCATTGCCGAAATGGTCACCTTTCGCATTATGCAGGGCGCCTTTGGTGCTTCGGTTATTCCGCTATCACAGTCAATTATGGTACAGATATACCCTAAAAGTCAGCGTGGTAAAGCAATGGCGTTATTTAGTGTTGGCGTGCTGCTTGGTCCTATTCTTGGTCCTACGTTGGGCGGCATCATCACTGAAAATATGGATTGGCGTTGGATCTTTTACGTCAATATGCCCGTTGGCTTGGCCTGCCTTGCATTGCTGTATTTCTTCGTCAAACTTGATGGTCGAGGAGAGAGCAAGATTGATTGGCCATTGGTGATTGCCATGACCATTGGTATAGGATTACTTCAAATGGTACTCGATAGAGGTAATGAAGAATCTTGGTTCCAATCCAATCAAATTCTCTTGGCGGCTATCATCAGTGGCATTGCGATCCTATTCTTTGTTGGGCGCTCCATCATCACCAAAGGCGATATCGCTCCAGTATGGCTGCTACGTGACCGCAACTTAGCCATGTCGTGTATTGTTATGGCTGGCTTTTCGATGGGGATGTTTGGCATTACCCAGCTACAACCGATGATGCTAGAACAATTGCTCAACTATCCGGTTGAA
>Ga0193961_1000381_pt1 | contig 17399 bp, 11 predicted proteins | sample FB_4_MG_FD_140371 | JGI IMG/M metagenome (GOLD analysis project Ga0193961, IMG submission 140371) | Microbial mat bacterial communities from the Broadkill River, Lewes, Delaware, United States - FB_4_MG | ecosystem: Environmental > Aquatic > Freshwater > River > Microbial mats | place: USA...
AGATTTAGCAAATGCAGATGCATCAGATAAATTGAGTTTAACAATATCGGCTTCATCAACAGCAGCAACTGATTTAACTGCCCTTACAAGCAAGACATCTGAATCTATAAATGCTACAAGTATTACAGCACTTACAGGTGCATTAACAGCAGTAAATTCTGTTCTTAGTGCATCAAATATAGATACTGTTACGAATAATTCTTTAGATGTGGAACTATCAGATACTAATCTTACAGCAACACAGTTAATGGCTTTAGCACAAGATAGTGCAGTGGGTACAGTTGATATGAGTAGTGTTACAAATATAACAAGCAGTACAATATCTCAAATGCAAGATATAGTGAATGATACAAGTGCAACATATACAACTTCAAACTATGCTGTTACATTAACAGATAGTGGAACTGTAAATGCATCTGATATAAAAGCAATTGATGATGATACAACGGGAACTATTACACTTAATAATGCAACAACACTAAGTGGGAATATTACTGATATAAATAGTGTTTATAATTCGACACAAATAACTGGATTAAATAATGAAAATATTACTGTAACCGATGCAACCTTATCATCTACACAGTTAATAGATTTAAATGGTGAAACAAGCGGTACAATTACTCTTAGCAATGCTACTACTATAAATGTAGCAAGTGGAGATACTCTAGACTTAAGTAACTTTACTATCACAAATGCATTGACTATAAATGATTCAGCTGGAAATGAAAATATAACAGGAACAGCTTCAAATGATACTTTAAATCTTAATGGTGGAAATGATACTGTGAATCTAGGAGCTGGAGATGATACAGTTAAAGTAGATATCGCAAATCTTGATGCTAGTGATACTATTACTGATACAAGTGGAAGTGATAATGTAACATTAAATGATAGTGGAACTATAGATTCAGCAATTTTAGATTTTAGTGGTATTGAAACATTAAATATGCATAGTGGAAACGATACACTTACCTTTGATAATATAGGTGAATTTAATAATTTAAAAGATGAGTTTAATGCAATTAATGACATTGGTGGAAATGATACTTTATCATTTACTGGTCAGGTTTCAGGTACTTTAGATATGTCTAAATTTGATGATTTTGAAAATCTTGAATTATCAGGGAGTAATGATTCTGTAACATTAGATTATTCAAATGTAAGTTCACTTTCTAAAATTGATGCTGGGGCTGGCATTGATGAAGTGAGTTTAATTGCTGATGCATTTGTTGCAAATAACGCTGATTTTGGTACAATAAATGATTATGATAATATAGAAACATTAGATCTTTCAGGTATGAACATATCAGGTACAGACACAGATGAGATTAGATTTACAGGAGATCTTATAAATGAATGGACAAATAATGGAGCTGCTGGTTCATTAAAACTTCAGCTTACTGCAGATCAAATGGAAAATGTAGGATATACAGATAGTTCAAGTACATATCAAGATAGTGTAAGTGCAGGTAGTACCTACACCCTTGAAAATGGTGCAACATTAACTATTGAGCAAGTGGTATAAGATGGAAAAATTCAATAAACTTATAAAGGCAAAAGAGGGTTTTTGTCTTTATAATAAAAATGATCAGTATGTAGGGCGTTCTATAGAAAATTATGGGGAATTTTCCCAGTTAGAAGTAGAACTTTTTGAACAAATTTGTAAAGAGGGTGATACCGTTATAGAAGTTGGTGCAAATATAGCTTTAAACTCTTTAACAAATGTATTTACTTATCAAATGGCACTAGGAAATGAAGATAATACACTGATGATTCCATCTATTGATTATTCTAAAACTGGAAATTTTGGTGGAATAAGTATAGAAAATACTAAAAAGGGTGAGCCTGTAATACAAAAAAAGCTTGATAGTTTTATATCTCAAATACAAAGACTAAAACTTATTAAAATAGATGTTGAGGGGATGGAAAAACAAGTTTTAGCAGGCTCTTTAAAAATAATAAAGAAGTTCAAACCAATTTTATATGTGGAAAATGATCGTCAAGAAAAATCACAGTCACTAATAGAATATATACAATCTTTAGGATATGAACTTTATTGGCATCTCCCAAAACTTTATAATCCTGATAACTTTTATAAAAACAAAAATAATATCTTTGGAAATATTGTGTCTGTAAATATGTTATGTGTGCATAAAAGTTTAAATATAAATGTTGAAAAAATGCAAAAAATAGAAGATAGTAAATTACATCCAATGAGGAAAAATAAATGAGTACACAAGAGCAAATTGCACAACTATTAAGAAAAGCCTATGAATCTTATAATAAAAATGATTTAGAAACAGCAAAAAATCATTATAACGAAGTTTTAAAAATAGATGAAAAGAGTAGTGAAGCTTTAGGAAATCTAGGTGTAATAGAAAGAAAACTAGGAGATAATCAAAAAGCATATGAGTGTTATATAAAAGCTATAAATATAAATCCTAAAAACTCTATGATTTATAATAATTTAGGAAATCTTTTAAAAGATACAAAAAATTATAAAGCAGCATTAAAAGTGTATGCTGATGGTATAAAAGTAGAACCTAAAAATTATCATGGATATAATAATATGGGGATGGTATTTGAAAAACTCAATGATGATGAAAAAGCAATTTTAGCATATAAAGATGCAGTACGAGTAAATCCAAAATTTGACAAAGCAGTAAATAATATAGGTGTAATTTTATATAAGCAAAAAAAATATCAACAAGCAATAGATATTTTTCAAATTGCATTAAATATAAATCCAAAATATACTGAATTGTATAGTAATATGGGTGCTTGTTTTAATAAACTTAAAAAATATGATGAAGCAATTGAACATTTAGAAAAAGCAATAGATTCAAATCCAAAAAATGCAGGAGCATATACAAATCTTGGTAATGTTTACAATAAACTTCATGATTATAAAAAAGCTGCAAAATTTCATGAAAAATCTATAGAACTCGATTCAGTAGGTTACAATGCATATAGTAATGTTGGAACATCATATAAAAATCTTGGATTTACAACAAAAGCAATATCAAGCTATAAAAAAGCAATAGAATTAAAACCTGATTTTGAAAATGCACATTTTGATTTAGCTACGATGTATCTTTCTAAAGGTGATTTTGTAAATGGTTGGAAAGAGTATGAATGGCGATTTAGAAAAGAAGAGATGCATGGACATATTATAAATAATAAAGATATATTTTCATCTACAATGTTTACAGGAAAAGAAGATGTAAAAGGAAAAACAATTCTTCTTCATTCAGAGCAAGGATTTGGAGACTCTATACAATTGATACGATTTTTACCACAATTTAAAGAGAAGTTTTCTTGTAAGATAGCAGTAAAATGTAGAGATGAATTAAAAGAACTTTTTAAAAATATAAAAGAGATAGATGTACTAACCAATAGAAGTGAAGATACACCTAAGTTTGATTATCATTTATCAATAATGAGTATGCCATATATATTAGGTATAAAGAAGTCAAATGAACTTATTACTAAAACACCTTATTTAGAAATAAAGAATGAAAATATTTTTGGAATTAAAAAAGAAAAAGGGAAGATAAATATTGGTATTTGTTGGTCTGCATCTGTTACTTCTGAAAGTTATGAAGAAAGAGTCTTAGAATTAAAGAGTTTTTTACCTCTTATAAATAATAACAAAATAAATGTATACTCGCTTCAGTTAGGTCCAGATAGAGAAGATATAAAAAATTTGAGAATAGAAGATAAAATTATAGACCTTACAGATAAACTGACAGATTTTTCCAAAACAGCATCTTTGGTACAAAATCTTGATTTAGTTGTTTCTTCTGACACTTCTATTGTTCATCTTTGTGGTGCTTTAGATATCCCAACATGGGTAATGGTCCCTAAAATTCCAGATTGGAGATGGCAAATAAAAGGGGAAAATTCTGCTTGGTATAAGAGCGTAAGAATTTTTAGACAAAAACAAAATAGAGTTTGGGAAACAGTTTTTCAATCATTATTGGCTAAAATGAATAAAGAATATAAATTGAAATTAAAAATATAAGGTAAAGTGATTGAACGAAAAAACAAGTATTAAAAAAAATGCAGACTATCAAATAGATCCACTTCTAATAGCAACGAAATTTGTTTTAGATTTTTATTATGGTGATGTTTCTTTAGAAACTATAAGTAGTTTTACACCCAAAAAAGAAGATGGTTTTGACGCTTCTTGTGTTGTTGATGTAGTCTCTAATCTTGGATTACACGCAATTATAAGAGATATGAAAGCAACAGATATTCCTGATTATTTCTTGCCTTGTATTATTATAGATGAGTTTAATCATCCTGTTGTATTTTTAAGAAAAATTAGAAATGAAATAGTAATTTATGATACTTTTGAAAAAGTAGAAAAGACAGTAGATAGTAGTGTATTAAATGATTATAAAAAAGCAATTGTTATTTTTCGTGAATCTCATAAAAAAGAACATATTGATAAAGAGAAAAAAAAGAGTTGGTTTTTTGAACCAGTAAAATCTTTTTGGAGATCTTATGTAGAGATTGGTATATTGACTTTTTTTATCAACTTATTTGCGTTAGCAGTTCCTTTATTTACTATGAGTGTATATGATAGGGTTGTTCCAAATAGTGCATTTGAGACCTTATTTGTTTTAAGTATAGGTGTGATAGTAATTGTTTTATTTGATTTAGTATTTAAAAGTGTAAGAAATTATATCATAGAAAAAACAGGTAAAAAACTAGGTCTTCATTTAGAAGAGGAGTTGATGAAAAGAGTACTTCTCATCCAATCACAATATGATGATATGATGACAGGAACAAAAGCGAATCTTTTTAGAGAACTACAACAAGTAAAAGAGTTTTTTGCTACTAGATCTTTGGTTCAAGTGATTGATTTTCCTTTCTTTTTTATATCTTTAATAGTTATATTTTTAATCTCTCCAGCTGTTTCAATTGTACCTGCCATGGCTGCAATCTTAATACTTATTTTTAATGTGTTAATGCAAATTCCTATATCAAATTTAAGTCAAAAAAATCTTGAAAATGTACAATCGAAACATAGTTATTTAGTAGAATCAATACAAGGTAGTGAGAGTATTAAACTTACTAATGCATCAACTTCTAAACTTTTTAATTGGAGAAATATAGTTGCTTTTACAGATTCTGTAAGTTTAAAAATACAGTCTTTAAATGCTTTTTCAATGAACTTATCACAGTCAGTTATTCAACTCGTAACGATGTTAGTTATCGTGGTGGGAGTTTTTCAAATTGCAGATAAAAATCTCAGTGTTGGGGGATTAATTGCTGTGACAATATTGGCAAGTCGTGCAATGGTACCAGTAATAAATGTTTCAATGATGGTTATAAAATTTAAGGAGATAAATACCTCTATAAATACGCTTAATAATTTTTGGCATCTTCCAATTGAAAGTCAAAAAGAGATGGAGATAGGGATTGGAAAACTTAAAGGTGAAATAGAACTAAAAGATGTAGAGTTTTTCTTTAAAGATAGTAAATATCCGTCACTTGATAAAATCTCTTTAAAAATACAACCAGGTGAAAAAGTAGGAATCATAGGACAAACAGGTGCTGGGAAAAGTACTTTATTTAAACTTATTACGGGACTATATGCGCCTAGTTCTGGTTCTATATATTTTGATGGTCATGATGCATCAACTATGCATCCCGTTGAGATTCGCCAAAATATTGGTGTTATGCCACAAGACCCATTTTTATTTAATGGTTCGTTAAAAGAAAATATTGAATTATCTCGACCTATTAGTAAAGAAAAAATGATGGAATTGATTCGTGTAACTGGACTAGAAGAGTTGGTAAAAAAATCAGGAAAAGGTGATGGATTACAAGTAGGGGAAAGAGGTTCTAATCTATCAATGGGACAAAGACATCTTGTTGCTTTAGCAAGAGCAATAGTTAACGATCCTTCGATGTTAATTTTAGATGAGCCTACTACAGGATTAGATATTGGATTAGAAAAAACACTTATAAATCAGTTGAAACAAGTGATTGCTCCTGAAAAAACTGTTGTTATTATTACTCATAGATTCACAGCTTTAGAGCTTGTAGATAGAGTTGTTGTTTTAAACAATGGCAAAATTGTTGCTGATGGACCTAAAGAAAAAGTATTAGCAGCATTAAGTGGAAATAATATAAAGGCAACATCACGATGAATAAATTTTTAGAAGAGGAAAAATGGAATTATTATCCTATTGTTATACCTATTGGATTGTTTTTTATAATATTTTTATTATGGGCATCATTTACTAAAATTGATGAAGTAGTACGGGGAGAAGGGAAAGTGATGCCTTCTGGTCAAACAAAAGTGTTACAACATTTAGAGGGAGGAATAATCTCTGAAATATTAGTCAAACAGGGTGATCATGTAAAAAAAGGACAAGTGCTTTACCGACTTAACAATGAATATTTTGATGCTGATTTAAAGTCTAAAGAGATTGAGTTGATGGCTTATGAAGCAAAAGCTTTTCGATTGGATGCGTTAATAAATGAAAAAGATATACTTATTTATAGCGATGAATTTAGACAAGCATTACCAAAAATTATAGAAAATGAGATGTATATTTTCAGGGAAGAAAAAATAAAATATCAAAATCAAATTGAAATTGCAAAAGATCAATTACGGCAAAAAGAGCTTAAGTTAGATGAACTTCAATCAAAGTTTGAAAATTTATCTATAGAGTTACGACTTGCAACTGAAAATATGGCTATACAAGAAGATTTATTGAAAAAAAAGGTAACTTCGCGAAAAAATTATTTAGTTGAATTAGCAAAAAAACAGAAAATTTATACGCAAATAGAAGAGGTACGGAGTTCAATACCTATTGTGAAAGAAGAGATAAAAGAGTGGGAAAGAAAATTAAAAACTGTAACATCTGATGTGAAATCTAAATTATATGCTGAATATTCTCTTGTTCAAGTAGAAATAAAAAAACTACAAGAGAAAAATAAAGCCAACCTTGATAGAGATGTAAGAAAAAAAGTTGTTAGTCCTGTAAATGGTATTATAAACATGCTTTATTTTCATACAGTAAATGGGATTGTAAAAGCTGGTGATAAAATGGCTGAAGTTACTCCTTTAGAAGATAACCTTTTGATTGAAGCTAAAATAAAAACATCTGATAGAGCGTTAATTTGGGTAGGGCAAGATGTTTCTATAGAGATAACTTCGTATGATTTTTCAAAATATGGACTTTTAAAAGGAAAACTTATAGGAATTGCACCAGATAGTACTCTTGATAAAATGGGAAATACTTATTATGTTGTGAAAATTCAGGCAAATGATTACCAGTTTGATAATAATTCTCCAATAATGATGGGAATGATTGCAAATGTTAATATTTTAGCATCAAAAAGAACTATTATGCATTATTTATTGAAACCTTTAAAAGATATCACAAGAAATTCGCTAGGGGAGCACTAAAACTTTAGTCTTATAAAAGTTTCATTCTTATGAGATTTTTAATTATTTTTTTATTATTTTTTAATACTATATTAGATAGTATAGTTTTTTATTATTTTAAGGGATATCATAAATGTTTAGTTTTATAAAGTATTTACAAGGGTTAAAAGAACGATTTCAAAAAAACAAAGGGTTATGGTTTACCACTATAACTACTGTATCTATATTTGGTATTATATTTACTATGTATATTATAACTACAATGACAAGTAATGTTTCTGAAAAAGTATACCAAAGTATGTCAGATGGATATCGTCTTAAAATCAATACTTTATTAAATTCAAAAGAACAAGAATTTAAGAAAGTTGCATTAGCAATCACTGGAAATAAATTATTATTACAACAAGTCGAACAAAGTAAAGAAAAAGAAATAAATGAATTTACTGCATCTTTAAATGCGGAATTTTCAAAAAAAGGTATGAGTAACTATTCTATATCTGTATATTCGTTAGGGAGTAATACTGCAATTTTAAGACCAAGTATCATCTCTGTAATAAAATCACAAAACTCCATATATGGTGTAGAAGTTATGGCTGATGGAGTATTTAATACATATCTTCAACCATTAATAAAAGATGACGCTGTATATGGTGTAATTGAAGTAAAAGAATCAATTCACAATTATAAAAAAGTTTTCGATGGTTTAAATGATGAATATGTTTTTTTACTTGATAAAAAAATGTTAGCACAAATATCAATTGATACAAAAAATGGAAAATATCGTGAAATGAATGAAAACTATACTGTCGCTCAGACATTTTATGATACAAAATTTACCGCTACTATACCTTCAATAGATAAAGAGTTATTTAAACAAATGATTGATGAAAATTACATAATAGATGGTGTTTATTACAGAACATATCAAATAATACACGATATTAATGGTGCAAGTATTGGGATTATGATTGTTGGTGAGTATGTTGATAAAGAAGATGGTTTTGTAAATCTTGCAGATAATATGACAAAAACAGTAACTACAGTTGCTTTGGGTTTAGTTATATCTATTATGCTATTTATGTTTTAGGATAAATTGTGCGAAGACTTAAAATATTAAAAATTTATTTTGTACTTTGGATATTCTTATTTTTTTTAGTATATTCAAATTTTGATACTGCAAGTACCTTTTTTATGGCAACAATTACATTTAATGTTGCCATTGTAACGGTCTTGTCTATTGGACTTATTATTATAATTAGTGCAGCATTTCAGTTAACAATGTTAACAGGAACATTTGCGATTTTACGATATAAAAAAGGTGAGCAATTAGAGTTTTATCTTCAAGGTATTAACAAAGTTTTTCCACAAAATATTGCAAATATGTTTCAACATAGAGCTAGAAAAAAAGTCTTATTTTTTACAAAACAAGAGACAGATGATGTATCTCAGTGGTTAGAAGAAAAGTTTTCTAATACAAAAACATATATTACTTTTTTTACTGGTACTGTTCTTATGATAGGTTTATTTGGTACATTTACAGGACTTCTACAAGCTATAGATGAGATGGGTGCAATTATTTTAGGGCTTTCTGGTGATATTAATTTAGCAGAAGTGATTGCCGGATTTGCTGAACCTTTAGGAGGAATGGCGATAGGGTTTGCTTCATCTTTATTTGGTGTTGCTTCTGCAATTATTTTAAGTATTATGGGATATATTTTAAATAGAAATGAAGCTATTTTTTTAGAAGATGTATATGATTGGATGAAGGGACAAATAGTTGAATCACATACCTTATCTGAAGGTGGAAGTAGTTCTGTAAATTCGGGTGGAACAAATAATGGTATGTCAGGTGGAATGATGGATCTATTTGTAGATAATATTAGTGCTCTATCTGCTCAAATGGAAAAATACAATAAATCAAATGAAGCTATGTTTGGAATGTTGAGTGATAGTATTGATAGTGGAAATGAAACAACACAAAGGCAAATGGTAGTTCTTGAAAGTATCTCCTCAGGATTAAAAGAGTTAAATATTAATCAATTCTCAAACGCTAATATTATGGAAGAATCTTTACAAGAAGTTTCTGGGGCTATAATGAATGAAAATAAAACAGTTAAAAAGCTTTTAGAGTTACAAGAACAAAATAATGAAATGTTGGCATTACTACTTAAACATTTGGATGAAAAATCAAATACTGAATATAAGGTAACAAGTAAATAATGGGTAAAAAATGTACAGAAGAGTTTAACCCTTGGCCACCTTTTGTTGATATATTTTCATCAACAATTTTGGTTCTATTGTTATTTATGTTAATTTTGATTGTAAATTTAGGGTATTATGCTCAGTTTAAATTTAAAGTTTCATACTCAGGTACTATTGCCACAGATAAAGTAGTGGAAGAAAAAACTATCACCAAACAAATGGTAGAAAAATTAGTTGAACAAAAAGAGATCTCTGAAGAAAAAATTGTAAAATCAAGTGTTATTAGTGAGATTCAAGAAGAAAAGAATCTTGAACGAGCTGGACAAGATTTAGTACAAGAAGATGATCAAAAAACAACAACACAAAATACATTGAAAATTGAAAATTCTTTGATTGTTAATTTCTCAAAAAAAGAGATTATAGTAGAGGACTTAATTATTAATGAAATAAAAGCTTTTATTTTAGAAACAAAAAATAAATTTCCTAATCATAAAATAATTATATCTTCAATAGAACCAACGAATCAAATTAGTGCAACAATCGCTAAACAAATATCACTTGCCCGTACATTAAATGTGAGAAATCTAATACGAAAACTTCAATATAAAAAAAGTGATGTACGAATACGATTATTAAATTCAAAGTTAAAAGAGAGCTTACCTGAAAATGAATCCGGTTATGTTGTTGTCTCTGTAAAAGTAGAGAATTAAACAATGAAAAAATTATTGTACTTAATCACTTTATGTATTTCTCTTTATTCACAAGATATAAAAAGTGAAATCTCTACATATAGAGCTGATATTGTAAATACTGATGAGTATATAAAAGTCTCACTTATTGATGTAGTTCTTGAAACTGTGTCTCAAAGTAATAATGCAAAAGCTGCAAGAGAAAGAGTTCGTCAAGCTCAATTGAAAATAGATGCTGCAAAGGCAGAATATTTACCCTCAGTAAATGGGACATATAAAATATCTCAAACTGATAATCAGCCTGGAGCAGAGGAGGATAGACACAACTACTATAATGATGAAAGTTATAAAGTAACAATTACTCAAAACCTCTATAAAGGTGGAGAAACAAGTAATGAAATAAAAAGATTAGAAAAAAAATATGCAGTTGAAAAAAATAAATATAAATTAGTAATAGCAAAAGAGATAGAAAATGCAATAAAAGCATATTTTGATGTACTTTTCAATTTTAAATCATTTAATGTAAATGTTGAAAATATGGATAGATTGAATGAAATATTAGAAATTGTTAATATCAAATACGAGTCAGGTGCCTCTTCAATTGGTAATTTGAGTAACATTAAAGCAAGTGTTTCAAATGCTGAATCTAAACTTATCAAGGTTCAATCAAAATTTAATGAAGCTTTAGAGTATTATGAATATATAGTAGGGGATGAATTTTTGAAAACCTTTCCTTATGAAGATGATTTTGACACTAGTGTTGATGATTTTGATAAGATTATATTTAAAGCAATTGCACAAAATAAAACTATTCAAAATATAAAATTAAATATTTCTGCAGAAAAGTTTAATTTAAAAAAGACAACAGCTCTTTTTAAACCTAAAATTGATCTTGAATTATCAGGTGAAAATATTTTAGATCAAGAAGATTATGAAAATGATGAGCAAAACTATAAAGCACAAGTTTTATTTTCTTATAATTTTTATAATAAGGGTAAAGACAAAAATAAAATACTTACAATTAATTCAAAAATACGAGAATTAGTTTATAGACAAAAAGAGGAAATAAGAAAATTAAAATGGACTTTGTCGAAGTTGCATAGATCAATTATCTCTATTACCAATGCAAATGTTAGCAAAAAAGAGGAAGTAGTTGCATCTGAAGAGATGGTTGGATCATATTGGGATGGATTTAAATTAGGTGAACAAGACTTGCAAGAATTATTGCAAGGACAAAGACAATTAAACTCTGCTCAATTAGAACTAATTGATAATAAAAAAAGTGCTATTACTGATTACTTTAAATTACTAGCTGGTACTGGTGAACTACTAAATTATTTTAGATTAGACATCGATGCTGATAACTACATAGATTTTACAAAAAGTGATTATAAAAATCTTTTACAAAAAGAGTTAGAGGAACATTCACAAGATACAATTTCTGAAATAAATAAAATACAAGATTTAGATTCTATATTTCAAGAAGATACCAATGTGACTAAAGATAATATAATTAGTAGTAATACTGATTTAAATAGTACTTTAGATATGAATAGTACTATCACTGAAGATTTAAATGTTACTAGCATCAAAACAGATGTAGAGATTATTAAAAAAGATAGTATATCTGACTTATTAAATTTTAAAAGTTTATTTTTAGAGAGTGATGCTTCAAAATGGACAATTTGGTTGCATTATTTTGAAAAAGTTTATCAAGCATTAGATTTTGCAAAAGAGAAAAATATTTCTGAAAAAATATTTGTTTTTGATACATTGGCAAATAGTCAAGTTAAATCAAATATTGCTTATAATATTTTTGATACAAAAGAATTGGCAATAAAATCAATGGAAGATTTAAATGTAACAATAGTTAATAAACAAGTTATAAATGTTGGAGATATAAAATCTAAATATAAAAACTTTGAAAATAAAAAGTTACAAACAAAAATAAAGAAAGTGAAAAAATTTCAAACAGATAGTGCTTTTAAAAAGAAATTTTTGAGTAGTTCAAAAGATTCTTATACTATTAACATCACCTCTTTTTCATCGATGAAACAAGCTGAAAATTTAGTAAAAAGTGAAAAAATTAGAAAAGATTCATTTATATTTACTTATGGTGATGAAAATGAATGGGTGAAAGTTGTTTATGGTGTTTTTTCAAGTTACGAAGAAGCTAATAAGGCCTTAACAGAATTAAAAAATATTAAAGATAAGTACGAACCAGTAATTGAAATTATTGAGATTAAACAAAAATTGTATGATAAATATAAAGATTTAAAAAGTAATCAAGTTGTAAAAGAAGTAGTTGAAAGTGGCATTCAAAAAGATGATCTAGAAACAGAATTTAAAATAAAATTTTTAAGTGCCAACGAAGATTCATATACGATAAATCTTGCGACACTTATAAATTTAGAAGAAGTTAATAAGTTTAAGAAAAGATACAAAAATAAATTAGACTTATTTGTATTTAAATTTGGTGCAGAAAAAATTTACTACAAAGTAATGAGTGGTATTTTTTCATCTGCAGAAGAAGCTAAAAATGCAATAGCAAATTTAGATGATAATTTACAAAGAAATACACCAAGACTAGAGAAGATTGAAATAAAACAAAAATTATATTTCAAATATAATAAAACAGATTCTATGGAAGTAAAATAAAATGTCTATATTTAAATATTTTATATATTTAGTTTTGGTATTTATTGTAACTTTTGGACTTACATTTTTTATATATTTTGAAGATATAAAAACAGATGCTGTTGAAAAATTTCAAAGGCAAAACTATAGTAGTTCTATCTACTTAAAAGAGTTATTTAAAAATACAACAATAAATAATGATTTTAAGCAAATTGATTCTTCCATAAAAACATTTTTAAGTATTAATATGTTTACAAATATAGAATTAAATTATAAAAGATACCTTTTTTCTAAGAAAGCTATTGTAATTAATTCTAATAAAATAAACAATGAAAACTATAAATTTAGTGATGTAACTACAGATTATAAGTATGGTAAAATATTAAAAATAGATGATAATACTTATGAGTTTATACCAAATGTTTTTTTTGATATCAAGAAACCTATAACTATTAAATTTCAAGCTTACAATGAAGGTGATGTATATAACTCAAGTTCAAATTTACAATTTTATAAAAAAATATCTGACACAAACGAAGAAGTTTTAACTCATAGCTGGTTAAATAATTGGATAGAATTTAAAAAAATAAACACCAATAAAAGTTTTATAATAGAATATGAAAATACTCCATATGTAGAAGTATTGTACACAATTAATAAAAATTCTTTAATTGAACAAACTGTGTTATTTATAAAAAAAATATTTGTGTATTCTTTTAGTTTATTTATATTTACGATTATAATTTTATATTTTTTTTATACTCAAGTGATAAAAAAAGATATAGAAAAACCAATCTCTAAAATAGGTGATTATGTATCTGATATATTAAATAATAAGTATGTTAGATTAGAAAAATCTAATACAAAAATTATGCATATAGATTCAATATTTTCACAACTTCAATTATTATCTAAAAAATTTGCTAGTTTAACCAATGAACTAAATATTAATAGAGAACTTTTAAATCGTAAAGATTTAGTGGATGATATCACTGGCTTATCGAATAAAAAGGTTTTTGATAAAGAGATAAAAACTATGTTTATTACAAATAAAAATGGTTATATTGTTTTAGGTAAGATAAATAATTTAGGTCAATTTGCAAATAAAAATGGAAGTAATGATGCCAATAATTTAATTAAAGATTTTGGACATAGTATAGTTCAACTACTCAAAAAATATCCTAAAATAAGAAGTACTGTATATCGTTTTTACGGTGCTGAATTTGCTATGATTTTAGAAGTTAATGAATTGGAAATATTAAAAAAAATGCTTCAAGATATCACAACTTCTTTGCAAGATCAAATAAAGAGTAAGTATTTAATAGATGGTGATGTGATGTATTTTGGAGCAACACCTTTTGATAATTATGGTACCATTGATACTATTTTACATAGTGCCCATGAGTCATATTTAAAAAGTTCAAATACAGAAAACGAATTATTTTCTATCTCAGATAATGCAGAATTACTTGAAAAAACAAAACAGATGGAAGTTTTAGTTACAGATATTATTAGCAGAGAAGATTTTACTATTAAATTTATTTATGATACTTTTGAGATGGACAAGGAAAACACATTACTGATGCAAGATGCTTCTCCAATAATTTTAGATACAAATACTTTCGAAATGTTTCCTATTGGGATTTTTATCTCTGTTGCAGAAAAATTAAATTTATCTTCAGTTTTTGATAAAATTTTAATACAAAAAGTATTAAATTATTTGGAGTATGAAAAATTAGATCATAAGATTGCTATAAACCTTTCAATAAAATCATTAACTGATAAGAAATTTTTATCTTGGCTTGAAGGTATATTGCTTTATAATGAAAATGCGAAAAAAAGTTTAATTTTTAGTGTTACATCAGAAAATGCAAAAAATAATTTAGACAAATTTAAAAGTCTAACAGAAGTAATACATAAATTTGATTCATCGATTCTATTAAAACGGTTCTCTTTAGATGATTTTACTTTAGAAGAATTGAGTGATTTAAATGTAGATTATATACGATTAAATAAAGATTATTGTACCAATATTAATAATGATAGAATAAGAAAACATGCAGTAAAAAATATTATTTTATACGGTGAGATGAATAGTATTTATGTACTAGGTGATTTTGTTAAATCTGATGATGATTATAAAACATTAAGTAGGTTAGGATTATATGCAACAAGTAGATAAAAAAAACTATCAAGTAGTTTATATTATAAGTTTTATTTTAGTATTTTTCTTAATAGGATGTTCTCAGAAAAATGAATATACAGTAAGTACACAATATTTTGATCAAAATATTACTAAAGATAAAATATTGCATGCTGCTAAAAAAGTATTTATATTGTCTGATAAAGATGCTTTTACTATTGATGCATATAGAAATGATTTAAATGTAACAAAATCAAAAGCAACATATAGATTATATACAATGAAAATTCAAAATGATCATTTTGATTTTAATGTTGATTCTAATTCTACTCAAAAAACTATCAAAGCATCATTATCGCTTTATAGAACATACGGAGTTGATGATAAAAATCCACAGTATTTAGATAAAGAAAGTCAAGTATATACTTTATTTTGGGATAGAATAGAATATTTATTAGGTAAAAAGAAAGAATGGAACAGCTGTAGTTTTTACAATATTGATGGTTTTTTATGTGATAGTATTGATTTAGATGATAAATCAGCGCAGCCAAAAGATATATTGGATTTGAACATTACTAATTATGTTCCTACTGTTATCGAAAAAATTAAAGTTCAAACTTCATTGAAACTACCTTTAAACAAAAATAATGAATCAAACCTTTTATCTGACAAACTAGTTTTACCAAAAAACAAAATTATAATGGGTGTTCCTAGTCAAAAAGATCCAACTTTTGATAGTTATAAAATTAATAAGTTTAAAGATTATAACAGTACAAAGTATAAACAAACTTCTAATTCAAAAAATAAATTGCTAAATACTTTAGACATAAACGGTACAAACGAGTAATAATGAATTTTATTTCTTCTCTTTTATTAACATTATTAATTATTCAGAGTTACAGTTTTTCAGAAGTTAAAAAAAATGATAAAATTTTATTTGAAAATGTTTTTAATAAAGCATTACATGGCGATATGTATGGACAGTTTAATACCGGATTGATGTATTATGAGGGAATTGCCGTTGAAAAGGATTTTGAGCAAGCAATTTATTGGTATAAGTTAGCTGCAAATCAAGGAAGTGTAGAATCACAAAATAATTTAGCTTATATGTATGAACATGGTATAGGTACGGAAAAAAATACAGTTTTAGCTTTACAATACTATAAAATGGCTGCTGCGAGAAATTATGTTGTTGCTCAACTTAATCTTGGACTATATTATGAGTCTAAAGAAAATAGCAAGAGTATGAATGAAGCAATATATTGGTATAAAAAAGCAGCTCAAAATAATTCTATCGCAGCTCAAAATAATTTAGCAAAATTTTATTATTTTGGAAATAAGGTTCCATTAAATTATGAAAAAGCAATATATTGGTATACACAAGCAGCATCGAAAAATGATCCTGTTGCACAATTTAATCTTGCAATGATTTATTATAGTGGAGAAGGAACAGAAAAGAACTATGATAAATCATTTGAATTATTAGAAAAGTCAGCCAACTCAGGTAATACATTTGCACAAAGGAAACTAGCAGAGTTTTATAGAGCTGGCACAATGATTGATCAGGATTATAAAAAAGCGATGGTTTATTATAAACTAGCAGCCAAGGAAAAAGATAATTTATCTATGTATTATATTGGTTATTTTTATTATTATGGACTTGGTGTAGAACAAGATAAGAAAAAAGGAATTTATTGGATGGAAAAAGCCGTTGATAATGGATATACTTATGCAAAAAAATTCCTAGAGCGTCACAATTACAAATAATATTTTATGAAGTATATATTTCTTATGAACTAACAATAAAACACTACGAAATTTTTCTAAATTCTTTTATACTAAAGGAAAAAGAGTTAAGAATGAGAAAAGCAATTGTTTTGATGAATATGGGTGGTCCTAATAATTTAGATGAAGTGAAAGTATTTTTGAAAAATATGTTTAATGACAAAAATATCATTGGGGCTCCTCAACCTATACGAGCATTGATAGGTTTTATAATAACTACAAGTAGAATAAAAGAAGCAAAACATAATTATAGTTTATTAGGTGGCATGTCACCTATTGTAGGGCATACTAAAAGGTTGATTAGAAGATTAAATAAAGAAGTTGATGCTGATGTATTTTACGAAATGAGATATACTCCTCCTTTTGCAAATGAAGTCTTAGAACAAGTAAAAGACTATGATGAAATATATGCTATTCCAATGTATCCACATTATTCAAGTACTACAACAAAATCTTCAATTGAAAACTTTCTCAAAAGAGCGAAAAAACTTAAAATAGAAAATAAAATTAAAACTATAGATAAATATTA
>Ga0193961_1000383_pt1 | contig 17364 bp, 13 predicted proteins | sample FB_4_MG_FD_140371 | JGI IMG/M metagenome (GOLD analysis project Ga0193961, IMG submission 140371) | Microbial mat bacterial communities from the Broadkill River, Lewes, Delaware, United States - FB_4_MG | ecosystem: Environmental > Aquatic > Freshwater > River > Microbial mats | place: USA...
ACGCAATAGCGCCGATGGTAGTGTGGGGTCTCCCCATGTGAGAGTAGGACATCGCCAGGCTCCAATTTCGTTTTCATCTTCTAAAGTAAGATAAAACAAGAATAGAAAAGAGCCCGTTTTAGAGCGGGCTTTTTTAGTCTTAAAGACACCGTTTTAGTGTGCTGATATGGCTCAGTCGGTAGAGCGCATCCTTGGTAAGGATGAGGTCCCCAGTTCGATTCTGGGTATCAGCACCAGTTATAAAAGAATTTTCTTGGCGACAATAGCGCTTTGGACCCACCTGATTCCATGCCGAACTCAGAAGTGAAACAAAGTAGCGCCGATGGTAGTGTGGGGCTTCCCCATGTGAGAGTAGGACATCGCCAGGTAATATTTACAAGCCCTGACCATTTGGTCAGGGCTTTTTCGTTTCTGCTTAGTAGCTAACTCTTAGCAATAAGTTTGACTAACGCCCCCCGTTAAGCGACCAATCATATTCGTATTCAAGCTTCCCTGAAAACCTTTTAAGGTCGGGACGGTACTTTTCTAGGTGAGCTTTAACACCGCCATCAATCGCAAAATCTTCGGCAAACCAATCATAGATAGATGACACGACTAAGGTTTTTCCTTGTAGCTCTACACCCTTATTACTGTTGATAAAGGCTTGGGCCGAATATTCTAAAAGTTGCTCGCTGTTTTCACCGGTAAATGCTTCAAGTTGCAAGTTTGGACAGCCTAAGCTTGCACAGTTCACCGCATAATGAGTGCGAGGATCTTGCCAGATTGGGCGCAAAATTCGATGTTCAATGTCATTGAGTGTCAATGCCTTACCATTAATCGTAATGACCTCTTCATCCCATGGACCAAAGCTAAACAAGCCACCTAATTTTGTAATGGAGCGGATCGGGTATTCCTCTAGTATCAGATCGATAGTTATCGCATTATAGAGGTTAACCCAGTAGGCATACTGCTCGGCTTTTGACAATTGACGAGGGTCGAGCTGCGCGAGCTTATTCAGGTAGTCATCAAGCTTAGCTTGCTCTTGGGGTGATACGGTTTGGTAAGAGAAAAGATGGTGTTGACCATCAATCGATAGGTGCTCAGTCAGGATCTCTTGCCATGCTTGATGTGATACTACAACGTTACTATTTTCATTGCTTTGCTGCCAGTAGTTCCATAATTTTGCTTCAGGCGCGGCGTAAATTGGTAAAGAAAATAGTGCTAAGCTCAAAACGGCTAATTTATTCATCATTGTTCTCTAACTCATTGAGGCTCTATTGTATTGAGACATGGTTATTTAGACCAACCTAGCGGATAAGATATTTCGCTCGCCTATAAAAAAGGTTGGCGATTTGCCAACCTTAAGTTTACAGCGATTAAGCTAAGAAACTCGGTATGTTTGCTTCATACTCGGCGATCTTGTCTTCATGCTGTAGTGTTAGCCCAATATTGTCCAAACCATTCAAAAGGCAGTGGCGACGGAACGAATCGATTTCGAAGCTGTATTGCTTGCCATTGGCTCGTACTAGATTAGCCTCAAGATCCACTTCAACTTGTGCGCCTTCGTTCGCTTGCACATATTGGAATATTTCATCCACTTCTTGGTCTGTTAATCTGACAGGCACTAGCTGGTTGTTGATCGAGTTGCCATAAAAAATATCCGCAAAACTCGGTGCAATCATTGCCTTAATACCGTAATCAGCAAGTGCCCAAGGTGCGTGCTCTCGTGACGAACCGCAGCCAAAATTTTCCCGAGCCAAAAGAATCGATGCTCCCTGGTAGCGTGGTGCATTCATAATGAATTCAGGGTTTGGCTGTTTGCCTGCATCATCAAGGAAGCGCCAATCATGGAAAAGATGCTTACCAAAACCCAAGCGTGAGACTTTTTGCAAAAACTGTTTTGGTATAATTGCGTCTGTATCGACATTGGCGGCATCTAGCGGGACAACCAAACCCGTGTGTTGTTTGAAACCTGACATGTTTGATTCTCCCTAATCCAACTCTCTAATATCGACGAAATGACCTGCAATTGCGGCCGCGGCTGCCATTGCAGGGCTAACCAAATGAGTGCGACCGTCACGACCTTGGCGACCTTCGAAGTTACGATTTGAGGTGGATGCACAACGTTCATGAGGACCTAAACGGTCATTGTTCATTGCTAAACACATTGAACAGCCCGGTAGGCGCCATTCAAATCCGGCTTCTTTAAAAATGGTATCTAAGCCCTCAGATTCAGCTTGAGCTTTTACCTGCTCTGAGCCTGGGACTATGAGTGCTTGAACATGCGAGGCGACTTTACGACCTTTAGCGACTTTGGCTGCTGCGCGCATATCTTCGATGCGTGAGTTGGTGCAAGAGCCGACAAACACTTTATCTACTGGGTAATCGGATAGTGATTTTCCTGCTTCTAAGCCCATATAGGCTAATGCTTTTTCTGCTGATGATTTTTCGACTGGGTCTGCAAAACTTGCTGGTGCAGGAATAGGTTCATCGACAGCGATCACTTGTCCTGGATTCGTGCCCCAAGTTACCTGTGGTTTGATGTCTGCAGCCTGTAGAGTTACGACGGCATCAAACTGAGCATCGTCATCAGTGCTTAGCGTTTGCCAGTACTTAACCGCCGCATCCCAATCAGCGCCAGTTGGAGCAAATTTACGACCTTTAATGTAGTCAAAGGTCGTTTTATCAGGTGCCACTAATCCCGCTTTTGCTCCTAACTCGATGGCCATATTACATACGGTCATACGACCTTCCATGGTTAAATCACGAATGGCTTCTCCACAGAATTCCACTACGTAGCCCGTACCGCCAGCAGCGGTGGTTTTACCAATGATGGCCAGCACAATATCTTTCGCGGTGATACCAGGTGCAACTTTACCTTGAACGTCGATTTTCATGGTTTTTGCTTTTGCTTGCTTTAGCGTTTGCGTTGCAAGAACATGCTCAACTTCGGAAGTACCAATACCAAATGCCAATGAACCAAATGCGCCGTGTGTCGCGGTGTGAGAATCACCACAAACGATAGTCATGCCAGGTAGGGTAATGCCCAGCTCCGGTCCCATCACGTGCACAATACCTTGGTATTTGTGGTTAATATCGTACAGGGTGACACCAAATTCTTCACAGTTTTTTGATAACGTTTCCATTTGGATACGCGCCATCTCACCAGAGGCGTTAATATCTTTGGTGGTGGTAGAGACGTTGTGATCCATAGTGGCAAAAGTCTTGCTGACTTGGCGCACCTGACGACCTTTTTCTCGCAATCCATCAAATGCTTGTGGTGAAGTCACTTCATGGACTAAGTGACGGTCGATGTACAAAATAGGGGTTTCACCCTCGGCGGCAACGGCTACATGTGCGTCGTAGACCTTTTCATATAATGTTTTGCCCATTATTGCTTCCCTTCCTTGTCGTTCTAATCGCCACAGCGGAACTAGTTTCGTTCATTTGCTCTAGTCATTTTTTGACTGTGGCGTGCGACAGATATAATTTTTATGAATTTAGAATGTACTGTGCGATTTTGTCGCCCATTTCAGATGTTGATAGCGCCGGCTTGTCACCAGCGAGATCGCCAGTCAGTTCGCCAGCTGCAAGAGCTAGACTCACCGCCGACTCAATGTCTTGCGAAGCGGCTTCTTCACCAAGGCTATAACGTAGCATCAAAGCGGCTGATAGGATTTGCGCTACAGGGTTAGCAATGTTTTTACCGGCGATATCCGGAGCACTGCCACCTGCTGGTTCATAAAGACCAAACTTACTTTCGTTTAAGCTAGCTGACGGTAGCATCCCCATTGAACCTGTGATCATTGCGCATTCGTCTGAGATGATGTCGCCGAAGATGTTAGAACAAAGCATTACATCAAACTGAGCAGGGTCTTTGATTAGCTGCATAGTCGCGTTGTCGATGTACATGTGTGACAATTCCACGTCCGGGTAATCCTTTGCGATCTCTTCAACCACTTCACGCCATAATATAGAGCTTTGTAGAACGTTAGCCTTATCTATTGAACAGACTTTCTTATTACGTAGACGTGCCGATTCAAAGGCAATCTTGGCGATTCGCTCAATTTCAAAACGATGGTAGATTTCGGTATCGAAAGCTTTTTCATTTGCGCCTTCACCTTCGCGTCCTTTGGGCTGACCAAAGTAAATGCCACCGGTAAGCTCTCGAACAACAACGATATCAAAACCACGTCCAGAGATATCAGCTCGTAAAGGAGAGAAAGCTTCAAGACCTGCGTGAATTTGTGCCGGACGAAGGTTACAAAATAGCTGGAAGTGTTTACGTAAAGGAAGTAGCGCTCCTCGTTCTGGTTGGTCGTTTGGTGGCAGATGTTCCCACTTAGGTCCGCCGACGGAACCGAATAGTACCGCGTCAGAATTTTCACACGCCTTAACCGTACTTTCAGGAAGCGGGCAACCATGATTATCGATCGCAATGCCGCCAACATCGTGAGCATCGCGATGGAAAGTAATGCCATGCTTGGTTTCAATCGCATCCAATACTTTGTTGGCTTGCGCCATTACTTCTGGGCCGATTCCATCGCCAGCTAATACCGCGATTTTGTAAGTCTTGTCAGTCATGTTAATCCTTTAATTATTATCTACCCGTCCGACTTGAAGCTGCAGCGCATCATTTGCAATGTAGAAATCGGCATTCGAAAAATCATCACCTAGTTAACCTCTGCGCTGATTTTTCTTTGGCTGCCTATCTACAACTCCCTGTTTTTGGGTAAAGCGTTGTGTTGCTGTTTTAATTTATTCAAGCGCCGTTAAGCGGCACTCGATTGTCATCCTATACAGTGGCGATTTTCTTCTGCTTCATCTGTTCAATTTCATCTGCGCGATGAATGCTATTGATCACATGCAGTAGCGCTTGTCCTGATGCTTCTACAATATCAGTTGATACGCCAGTACCGTGATATTTGCGACCTTTGTAGTTAGCGATGATATCAGCTTGACCCAAACCATCTTCACCTTCACCTTTGGCGGTTAGGTCAAATTTATCTAATACGATATCGTAACCAGTGACACGATAAATACATTGGTACAGCGCATCCACGGGACCATTTCCTACAGCGGCCTCACATTGCTCGGTATCACCACACAAAATCTTGATACTGGTTGTTGCCATGACACTACCTGATTGAACACTTAGGTAGTTCAACTTATAGAAGTCATCTTCTTCACGTAGATTTGAGAAGTGCATAAGCGCTTCTAGGTCGTAATCGAACACTTGTCCTTTACGGTCGGCAAGTTTCAAGAAGTCGGTGTACAGAGCGTCTAGGTTGTACTCTTCTTCTTTGTAACCCATGGCATCCATATGACTTTTCACTGCGGCGCGACCACTACGACTGGTTAGATTAAGTGCTTTGTTTTTTAGCCCAATCGACTCAGGTGTCATGATCTCGTAAGTATTTTTGTTCTTCAACATACCATCTTGGTGAATACCGGAAGAGTGGCTAAAGGCATTGGCGCCAACAATTGCTTTGTTGCTTTGAATCGGCATATTACATAGCTGACTGACCAATTTACTGGTGCGGTGGATCTCATCATGTTTAAGCCCAGTATGAACCCCAAGCAGTTGCTGGCGAGTCTTAATGATCATCGCAATCTCTTCGAGTGAGCAGTTACCCGCTCGTTCACCAATACCGTTAATGGTGCCTTCAATTTGGCGTGCTCCGGCTTGCACCGCCGCAATAGAATTGGCGACTGACATGCCTAGGTCATCATGACAATGCACGGAGATGATTGCCTTATCGATGTTTGGTACACGGTTAAATAGGGTTTCAATTATGCCGCCAAATTCGTTGGGTACGGTATAGCCAACAGTGTCGGGAATATTTACCGTCGTTGCACCTGCATGAATTGCCGCTTCAACCATACGACAAAGATTATCGATCGGTGTACGACCAGCATCTTCACAAGAAAATTCGACGTCGTCGGTGTATTTACGAGCATGTTTTACTGCTTTGACACCCATTTCAACTACATCATCGTAGCTGCGACGAAGCTTATCTTGAACATGAACGGTTGAAGTGGAAATAAAAGTATGGATACGGAAAGCTTCAGCTACTTTGAGTGCTTCAGCTGCGGCATCAATGTCTTTAGCTACCGCGCGAGAAAGAGCACAAATTCGGCTGTTTTTGATGTTGCGAGCAATGGTTTGCACTGACTCAAAATCACCCGGAGAAGAAACAGGAAAACCAGCTTCAATTACGTCAACACCCAAACGTTCGAGGGCATAAGCGATCTGCAGTTTCTCTTTTACTGTCAAACTGGCTGACAATGCTTGCTCGCCATCACGCAAAGTTGTGTCGAATATAATGACCTGATCGTTCATAGTTGCTTCCTTTTTATTCGTTTATCCGCAAGTTGCGGGGATTTAAACGATTACTTCCTGTATTTGAACATAAAAAAACCCGCATTTTGATGCGGGTCTTGTGTAATTCTGTGTGGTTATTCCTCTTCCACAGCCTACCCGCGCGATTTGTTCACGATCAGGAGGAGGCTTAGCAGAATAGAGAAATTGTTTGTCATTGTTAACTACTTCCTAAGAGCGTTAATGAATCCACATATTTACGTTAATAGAATTAGTACCGTACTCAGCTGTATGAGTCAACCGTAAAAGCAAAAATTGGTTATTTTTTTTACACTCATCCGCTCTATCCACATTTTCTGTGACGGAAAATATGCTGAACCTATCGTCTAACGATATGTTTTATAAATAGAGTTATTGCAATCGTTCTGCTTCTGATGGCTGATGAGGCTACCAATGTTCACTGTCATTAGAATCGTAATAAACCTTCATGGGGTTGTCATTGTTGTCTTCTAACGTAGGGCAGGTGTAACCAAAAAGGGTTTAGCTCATGCGTTCTATCGAATCAATCGCCAAGCTAGATTTGGCATTCTCATTGTTCTGTCTACAAAATCGATTCTGCTATCCGATCTCTCGGTTGAGTAAAGCGGTCTCACATACTGGAGACGGGCATTTATATGTAGCCATTGGCTTGATGGCTTTCTTCTTTGATGGGGAGAACGGTAAGTTGTTTTTGTTGGTTGGGTTGCTGTCATTTTCTATTGAGTTACCCATCTACTGGCTCGCAAAGAATGTATTTAAACGGCGCCGACCACCAGAGCTGAGCACATTGATCCCTTCTTTTATTACGCCATCAGATCGATATAGCTTACCGTCAGGACACACAGCTGCGGCTTTTCTTATGGCGGGAGTTATTGGGCATTTCTACCCCGATAGCCAAGTGTTTGCGATGTGCTGGGCGAGCTTGATTGCGTTATCACGAATTCTATTGGGGGTTCACTTTTTAACCGACGTATTGCTAGGGGCATGCCTCGGAATGGCATGCGTTAGATGGTCATTGCAATGGGTAGGGGGATAGGTAAGTGAGGATTCTTTATGGTGTGCAAGGGACTGGTAATGGACATATAGCCAGAGCTCGAGCTATGTGTGCGGCGTTTAAACATGAGCAAATAGATGTCGATTTTCTTTTCTCTGGGCGAGACAGTGATAAGTATTTCGGCATGGATGCGTTTGGTGATTTTCGGACGCGACGCGGGTTTACTTTTGTTACTAATAAAGGGCAAGTAAGCTATGTAAAAACAGCTTTGAATAATAGTCCGTTGCACTTTTGGCGTGAAGTGCGAGCGTTAGATTTATCATCTTATGATTTGGTGATTAACGATTTTGAACCCGTATCTGCATGGGCGGCAAAATGGCAAAATAAGCTGACGATTAGCATTAGCCATCAAAATGCTTTCCGTTATGAAGTGCCATTAATAGGGGCTAGTTGGGTAGACAAGTGTATCGTGCGTTATTTTGCACCTGGTCAAAGGCATATTGGTTTGCATTGGTACCACTTTAATCAACCAATTCTGCCACCAATTGTTCATATTGATAATGAACATACCGATGCTCAATCCTATGTATTGGTTTACCTCCCTTTTGAGAGTTTGGATGATATTACGGATCTACTGTTACGTTTTGCCAATCAGTCTTTTATTTGTTACCACCCAGAAATTGCCGTAAGCAACGAAAACAATAATATTCAATTTGCTCCGCTTTGTTTGCATGGTTTCCATCATCACCTCAATCGTTGTGCAGGCATTATTGCCAATGGTGGATTTGAACTGCCATCAGAAGCACTGACGTTAGGCAAAAAACTGTTGTTAAAGCCTCTTGCTGGTCAGTTTGAGCAGCTTTCTAATGTCGCTACGTTGGAGAGCCTAGGTCTGGCGAGTTGTATGGAGTATCTCGATGCCTCCATCGTACGTAACTGGCTAGATGAAGAGCCGGGCGAGCATGTTATTTATCCCGATGTTGCCAGTGCGATAGTTGAGTGGATATTGAATGGTGAGTGGGATAACACAGAACAGCTTACTGAACAATTATGGGGAAAAGTGGACTTTCCTAGTTATGCCGTCAACGTCTAATCAAGCTTAATTGTTCTATTTTCTAACGGTTAAAAATTCACTGAGACGTAAATATCCATTTGAAATGGTACGTCAATCCCTTATTCCTTTTAGTGATAATGGCATTGAAAATGTTGGAAAATATCAATTTAGTCTTTTTTATAATTATCCTAATTGACTGAATATAATAGATAAAATTGTATTTATAATAAAAAGTTATGATCAATTATCAATCGATTTGCCAAGCGACAATCAATTAGTCAATAGTCTTAATCACTAAGCAAATATCGACTAAACGAATAATTACTAATGTTCAGATTTAATGGAAGCAAACGATTTTGTTTCTACTAATTTTGTACGGCATAACACAATAGGGATACGATTGATGACTGATACCAAAGACGTTGTAAACACGAAACTGAACAATCGCATGGAGACTGTACTTAGAGGTGTAGATCTTAATTTACTGACCGTGTTTGATGCTGTGATGCAAGAGCAAAACATCACTCGTGCGGCACACAATTTAGGTATGTCTCAACCTGCGGTAAGTAACGCGGTTGCGCGTTTAAAAATAATGTTCAGTGATGAACTGTTTATACGCCAAGGACGTGGTATTCAGCCAACACAAAAAGCAAGACAGCTTTTTATTCCTATTCGTCAAGCGTTGCAGCTTATCCGCAATCAGCTTCCAAGTGCCGATTTTGTACCACAAACCTCGGTGCGCCAATTTAATCTATCCCTTTGCAGCCCTTGTGATATGCGCTTTGCTCCGCGAATTATGGCATATCTTCAACAAAATGCACCGGATGTAAAGCTTCATCTTGATGCGGAATTTGATCATCAAATCGCAGAACGAATGCGCAATCAATCGCTTGATGTTGTGATTGACTATAGAAGTTTTGATGAGCAAGGCGTACATAGTGTGGAGTTATTTAAGGATGAGCTGGTGGTCGTAGTGAATAAGTCTCATCCACGCATTCAACATTCAGTGACGATGGATAGCTTGCTTAAGGAGCGTCATGCGAAGTTATCGCAAGTAAATGGGCAGCAGGGTATTTCTGAGCAGGCTTACAAAGGTGTTGATGTGAGTGCTTACTATGAAGGTACCAGTCTGAGCAACCTACTGTATGTGGTAGGGCAGTCGGAGCTAGTTGCGGTTGCTCCGCGTTGGATGGTAGAAAACGCGGTAAACAAAGAACAGTTGCAAATGATACCTTCGCCATTGAGCAACAAGGTTATTAGTGGCTATTTAAGCTGGCATGAGTCGAATGAGAAAGACCAAGGACATATTTGGTTACGAGATCGATTAATGGAAGTGTGTCGAGAAGGTAATGAACAGACAAGCAATTACAACTAACTGAATTTAAAATGGTTAAATGATAAGCGAAGGTCTAATTTGTCAGTTTCTGACATGATTATTCGTATAGAAAAGCCTCGAACGAACAAATCGTTTGGGGCTTTTTTAAATAAGTTTGATACGTGTCAGTTGCCTTTTTTTGCTTGAAATGTACACTGTGCGCGCAAAAAAGCTTACAGGTGTAAGCTTAAAGGTAGAAAAAGATGGCCAATTTAGATTTTCACATCGTTAAACGAGTTCGCGAGCAAATTGCTAAAGGTAAAGAACGCACTGCACTTAAACACAAAGTAGAAGGTGTTTGGCAGAGCATTAGCTGGACGCAGTTTGGTCAACAAGTGGATGCAGTGTCACTTGCGTTATTGGCTCAAGGACTTAGAGTTCAAGATAAGATAGGGATCTTCTCGAACAACATGCCGCAGTGGACTATCGCTGATTTCGCAGCGATGCAATTGCGTGGTGTTATCGTACCCATTTACCCAACTAACACAGCTGCGCAGTCTGCTTATATTCTGCAAAATGCTGATGTGAAGGTACTCTTTGTTGGTGAACAATCTCAGTTCGATGTCGCTGTTTCTATTTTTGAACAATGTGAGCAACTAGAATTGGTTGTTGCGATGTCAAAAGGCATCGATATGAATGGCTATGAGTTTGCTATGGGTTGGGATGAGTTTGTTGCCAGAGGCAATCAAACACACCAAGCTGAACTCGAAGAGCGCCTTGCTCAAGCTAAGCTTGATGACCTACTCACTCTGATTTATACCTCAGGTACGACAGGTCAACCTAAAGGGGTAATGCTTGATTACACCAATATTGGTGCTCAGCTGCAAGGTCACGATGAACGTCTAAGTCTTTCTAAAGACGATGTTTCTTTGGCATTCCTACCGCTATCGCATGTATTTGAACGCGCGTGGACTTTCTATGTGCTGTATAGGGGCGCGACCAACTGTTATCTGCAAGACACAATGCAAGTGCGTGATGCACTAAGCGAAGTTCGTCCGACAGTGATGAGTGCAGTGCCGCGTTTCTACGAGAAAATCTTCTCGGCTATCCATGAAAAAGTTGCCAAAGCACCCTTTGCTCGTAAAGTGATGTTTACTTGGGCGGTGAATATGGGCGCTAAGATGGCAGTATGTCATCAAGAAGGTCGCAAGCCATCTCTGCTGCTTAAGAAATCCCATAAGCTGGCAGATAAGATCGTGCTATCAAAGCTGCGTGCGTTGCTTGGTGGTCGTATCAACTTTATGCCATGTGGCGGTGCTAAACTTGATGAGACAATCGGTCGATTTTTCCATGCGATTGGTATTAACGTTAAGTTAGGCTACGGCATGACAGAAACGACAGCAACGGTTTCATGTTGGGATGATAAATGTTTTAACCCAGACTCGATCGGTATGTCGATGCCTGGCGCACAAGTTAAAATTGGCGAGAACAACGAAATCTTAGTTCGTGGTCCAATGGTGATGCGCGGTTATTACAAAATGCCGGAAGAGACAGCACAAACGTTTGATGAGCATGGCTTCCTTAAAACGGGTGATGCGGGCCATATCGACGAGAATGGTAACTTGTTTATTACCGACCGAATTAAAGAGTTAATGAAAACCTCTAACGGTAAATACATTGCTCCGCAGGTCGTCGAAGGCGCGATTGGTAAAGATCACTTCATCGAACAAATTGCAGTTATTGCAGATACGCGTAAGTTCGTATCGGCGTTGATTGTTCCTTGTTATGACAGTTTGGAAGAATACGCGAAAGAGCTGAATATTAAGTATCACGATCGTGTTGAACTGATTAAGCACAATCAGATCATTGAGATGCTAGAGAAGCGTGTTAACGATCTGCAAAAAGAGCTGGCAAAGTTTGAACAAGTGAAGAAGTTTAAACTGCTACCAAAAGCATTCTCGATGGATGATGGTGAGTTAACACCGACGCAAAAACTGCGTCGTAAAGTGATTCATGATAAATACCAAAACGAAATCGAAGAGATGTATAACGATAAGCCATCAGCTCACAAGTCATCAGATCAAAAGCCATCTGAAAAGTAGTACGATGCATCATCATCAGCTTAGAATTAGGATCCCCAGCATTGCTGGGGATTTTTTTATCTGGTAGAACAATGGTAGCGGTGAAAAATTATCCACCTTTTTTATTGCTATGGTCATTATTAGATGCTGATTATGGCTTTCTTTTCCTGGTGGTTGAACTGTTATTCAGCTGTTTATCGACATTGTGTCGCTTATGAGAGAAAAGTCGCAATAGATTCCTTGAAAATAAAACGTTACATTTGTTGCCATATCTTGTGTTTTGTTATGACAGCGCGCAAGGCATAGAGAAGAAGTGGAAGTCTTTCTATTAGGCTAAAAGTAAGCCCTAGACTATGTGAACACTGCCCAACTTATTGACCTGATGAGTTGGACGCAGACAAGGAGAATAATATGGCAGCAATGTTGTCAGGTAATGAGATGGTTGTGCAATCTCTTATCGAAGAAGGCGTTGAACAAATTTTCGGTTACCCAGGCGGCTCCGTACTGGATATCTATGATGCACTTCATGCTAAAACCGACCAAATCAAACATGTCCTCGTTCGTCATGAACAAGCCGCTACCCATATGGCTGATGGTTACGCGCGTGCTACGGGCAAGCCAGGCGTGGTTTTAGTCTGTTCTGGACCAGGTGCAACCAACACCATTACCGGTATAGCGACCGCTTATATGGATTCGATCCCAATGATTGTTATTTCTGGCAACGTGCCGAATAACCTCATTGGTAATGACGCCTTCCAAGAGTGCGATATTGTTGGTGTATCACGCCCTGTGGTTAAGCACAGTTTCTTAGTGAAGAAAGCAGAAGACATTCCTGAAACGGTTAAAAAAGCATTTTACATCGCAACGACGGGTCGCCCTGGTCCGGTTGTGATTGATTTACCGAAAGATGTTATGAATCCGCTAGTTAAACTGCCATACGAATATCCATCAACTGTCGCTATGCGTTCTTATAAGCCTACGACAACAGGTCATAAAGGTCAGATTAAAAAGGCATTAAAAGCACTGCTGGAAGCGAAAAAACCAGTACTTTATGTAGGTGGTGGTGCGGTAATCGCTGAAGCCGATGCTCCGTTATTTAAACTGGCAGAAACCCTTAACTTACCCGTGGTAAGTACACTAATGGGGTTGGGGGCTTTTCCTGGCACCCATAAAAACTCACTAGGCATGCTGGGTATGCATGGTACTTATGAAGCGAATATGGCGATGCATGGTGCTGATTTGATCTTTGGTGTTGGGGTGCGTTTTGATGATCGTACCACCAATAACCTCGAGAAATACTGCCCAGATGCCAAGATCATGCATATTGATATTGACCCATCTTCGATCTCAAAAACGGTAAAAGTGGATCTACCGATTGTTGGTTCAGCGGATAAAGTATTGCAATCCATGGTTAATTTGCTGGTGGATCAAGGCGGATCAAATGATGAATCGGCATTGAACGCATGGTGGGATAAGATCCAAACGTGGCGTGATAAACAGTGCCTAAGCTATGACACCTCATCTGAACGCATCAAGCCACAACAAGTGATAGAAACGCTGCATCAACTGACTAATGGTGATGCGTATGTCGCCTCTGATGTTGGTCAGCACCAAATGTTTGCCGCGCTTTACTATCCATTTAATAAGCCACGTCGTTGGATTAACTCAGGTGGTCTTGGCACGATGGGCTTTGGTCTTCCTGCTGGTATGGGCGTTAAATTCGCGAAGCCAGATGAAGAGGTTGTGGTTGTTACGGGTGATGGTAGCATCCAGATGAATATTCAAGAGCTATCAACGGCAATGCAATATGATATTCCAGTGAAGATCATTAACCTAAACAATCGATTTCTAGGCATGGTTAAGCAATGGCAAGATATTATCTACCAAGGTCGTCACTCAAACTCGTATATGAGCTCGGTACCAGACTTTGCCGCAATAGCTGAGGCGTATGGTCATGTAGGTATCCGTATCGAAACACCAGATCAACTTGAAGCAGGCCTAAAGCAAGCTTTAGACCTGAAAGATCGATTGGTGTTTGTCGATATTAACGTCGATGAAACAGAACATGTCTACCCGATGCAAATTAAAGGCGAGGGAATGGATAAGATGTGGTTAAGCAAGACGGAGCGTACCTAATATGAGACATATCATTTCACTACTATTAGAAAACCAATCGGGCGCACTGTCCCGAGTGGTGGGTTTGTTCTCTCAGCGTGGCTACAACATTGAGTCATTGACGGTATCACCAACCGATGATGAAACCCTCTCTCGTCTTAATATCACCACCATATCGGATGATATGGAGCTAGAGCAGATCCAAAAGCAATTGCATAAGTTGATCGATGTGCTCAAAGTGCAGGAAGTGACCGAGTTTGAGCATATTGAACGCGAACTGTTGATGGTTAAAGTTAAAGCCAGCGGTTTTGCCCGTGCGGAAGTAAAGCGCACTGCCGATATTTTCCGTGGTCAAATCGTTGATGTGACGGCAGCTCAGTACACGGTTCAATTGACCGGCACCAGTGAGAAATTGGATGCGTTTATTCTCGCTCTTTCAGAAGTCACTGAAGTGATTGAAGTGGCGCGTAGTGGCGTAGTTGGTATTGCTCGGGGTGAGCGAGCGCTAAAGCCTTAGATTGCATTATCGATTCTTAGTCGAACAAAAAAACCACCGAAGATTCGGTGGTTTTTTTATAACACGTTAAACAAGAAACTTAGTGTAGGATACGAGCGCGAATGGTGCCTTCGATTCCTTTTAGCTTTTCTAGTGCTTCTTCAGAACGTTCTGTTTCTACATCAATCACTACGTAACCGATATCAGCTGCAGTTTGTAGGTACTGACCTGCGATGTTAATCCCTTCTTCAGCGAAGATGGTGTTAATTTGCGTCATGATGCCTGGGCGGTTTTGGTGCGTATGCAGCAGACGAGAACAGTCACGATGTTCTGGTAGCGCAACTTCTGGGAAGTTGACACTTGATAGCGTAGAACCGTTGTCTGAGTATTTGGCGAGTTTGCCCGCCACTTCCACACCGATGTTCTCTTGTGCTTCTTGCGTAGAGCCACCCACGTGCGGTGTTAGAATTACGTTGTCGTACTTTTGCAGCGGAGACTCAAATACGCCGGCATTGGTTTTTGGCTCGACTGGGAATACATCAATGGCCGCTCCGGATACGTGACCCGCTTCAAGCGAGTGGCACAGCGCTTCAATGTCTACCACGGTTCCGCGTGCGGCGTTAATAAAGATTGCCCCTGGCTTCATGCGGGCGAATTCGTCAGCACCCATCATGTTTTTCGTTTCAGATGTTTCAGGAACATGCAGAGAAATAACATCACACTTATTCAGCAGCTCACTCATGGTGGCTACTTGGGTTGCGTTACCTAATGACAGTTTGTTCTCGATGTCATAGTAATAAACGCGCATGCCTAAGTTTTCTGCAATGATACCAAGTTGGGTGCCGATGTGACCGTAACCAATGATACCAAGACGCTTACCGCGAGCTTCATATGAGTTCTCGGCACTTTTTTTCCAAATACCACGATGAGCAAGGGCATTTTTCTCTGGGATGCCACGTAAAAGTAGCAGGATTTGTCCAAGAACTAACTCAGCAACACTGCGAGTGTTAGAAAACGGCGCGTTAAAGACTGGAATACCGCGAACGGCTGCTGCATTAAGGTCAACTTGGTTAGTACCGATACAGAAACAGCCAATAGCCACGAGCTTTTCTGCGGCATCGATGACGTTTTGCGATAGGTTGGTGCTTGAACGGATACCAATAAAATGCACATCTTTAATCGCCTCAATAAGCTCAGCTTCAGGTAATGAGCCTTTGTGGTATTCGATGTTGGTGTAACCCGCCGCTTGCAATACTTCGACAGAAGATGGGTGGAGACCCTCTAAAAGCAGTATTTTTATTTTTTCTTTTTCCAGTGAAACTTTGGCCATTATCTTTGTCCTTAAAATGGGGAAAGGGGGCTTAAAGGGCGCACACTGCATTAAAGTGGTTAAAACGGAAGGTTGGTTAACCGTACTTAATCAGCGCAAACGTTTTCCTTGTGCGTCTTCTGCTCACTAAGTTAACAAAAAAAATATCGTTTGGGTAAGAAAATTACGGAATATAGAATAATTTTTAGGCTAATAAAATATAAAAGCAGCCCCAATTGGGACTGCTTGTAATGAAATAACAGAAATATCCCTTGTTAACGAGAAGAGATCGCGTTGTGGCTGGCGCTTGTTCCTATAGTCACATAATGGATCTATGTTTAGGTAGGATTGGCGCTGATCATCTTGCGTTTTCTATGGGATATAGGGGCTATTATTCTTCGATTTTTGCACCATTTGGTGTGCCAGTGATAACGACATCAGCACCACGAGCGGCAAATAGACCGACTGTCACAACACCTGGAAGGGCGTTAATAGCGCGTTCCATCTCTTTTGGATTTGAGATTTGCATGTTGTGTACGTCTAGGATCACGTTGCCGTTATCTGTGATAACGCCTTCACGGTAAGCTGGGTCACCACCTAGTTTTACCAATTCACGTGCAACGTAAGAGCGAGCCATCGGGATCACTTCAACAGGAAGTGGGAATTGACCAAGAATATCAACCGCTTTGGTGTCATCAACGATACAGATGAATTTCTCTGAGATTGCAGCGACGATTTTCTCACGAGTTAGAGCTGCGCCACCACCTTTGATCATATCGCGATAACCATTGATTTCATCCGCGCCATCTACATAGATATCTAGCATGCTTACTTCGTTGCAATCAAACACTTCAATGCCTAACTCTTTCAGTTTTAGTGTTGATGCTTCTGAGCTTGATACGGCACCTTTAATGTCATCTTTAATAGTGGCAAGTGCGTCGATGAAGTGATTTACCGTAGAACCAGTACCTACGCCAACAATACTGTCTTTCTCTACATACTTAAGCGCAGCCCAAGCTGCTTCTTTTTTCATTTCATCTTGAGTCATGCTCATCTCCTAACTGGATGTTTAGTTAACGTTTGCGCGGCGGATTATATACCCTCAAGCGTGACTTTCCCATTGCCAGATCTTGCTCGGTGTCACTATTTTCGGTAGTGGCACATCCCATGATTCAATTGGTAATTTGGAGACATGTTGGCAATCGTGCGCTAGACCTATCGGTTTGGCACCACGTTTATGGTGAAACCATGGTGCGAGAGTTCGGTCGTAGTATCCGCCACCCATGCCTAGGCGATGCCCTGTCGAATCGAAACCGACTAGCGGGGTGAAGACTAAATCCAGAAGATGCACAGGTCTTATCAGCGATTGTTTCAGCTTAGGCTCTAAGATGCGGTATTGATTTAACACCATCTCAGTATCGGCTTGATAGTGAAGAAACAGTAAGTGCCCTTTAGAGAATGGGTGGATGACAGGCAAGTAAACCTGTTTGCCTTGTTGCCAAAGCCCTTCAATCAAGGGAGTTGTGTCAATTTCACCATCAGCGCTTAGATATAAAGCAATATGCTCAGCTTGCGTGATTTCAGGTAAGTTTGAAAACTGTTTGGCGAGTTGGCTGCTAGCTTGTTGCTGGAACTGAGGTGAAAGTTGTTGTCGCAGTTG
>Ga0193961_1000388_pt1 | contig 17079 bp, 16 predicted proteins | sample FB_4_MG_FD_140371 | JGI IMG/M metagenome (GOLD analysis project Ga0193961, IMG submission 140371) | Microbial mat bacterial communities from the Broadkill River, Lewes, Delaware, United States - FB_4_MG | ecosystem: Environmental > Aquatic > Freshwater > River > Microbial mats | place: USA...
AACATTACAAAAGAAGAAAAATTAGAAGTTTTAATACGACTTTTAAAATCAAATGAATCATTTGATACTGCTTGTTCTAAATCAGGACTAAACAAATCTGACGCTAAAAATTTACTAGCTCAATAATTTAATATAGGTTTACCACACAAACCTTATTATTTATCTTCATATTCTTTAAACTAAAATACTTATATATAATTATACTTCATTTTCGATATTTAAGACTTAGATTTTTAAATTAAATAATTTTAAGAAATATTCTTTTTCAGCTACTTTTTGAACTATACTTTAATTTAATATTCCTTTGATATAATCATAATAATAAGTAAACAAAAAAGGAATTTCATCTTGTACAAAATAGCTGTGCTATCTGATTCTCATCAAAAAGTTGATTTAACTCAAGAAGCAATCGACATGCTCAAATCAAAAGGGGCAAAGTACATTGCTCATGCTGGAGATTTTGAATTGAAAGAAAATCTTGATATATTAAAAAACTCTGGCTTGATTTATGTGAGTGTCTTTGGAAATAATGATTGGGGTTTAACAAAATACCAAAATGATTATAAAATACATCATGAACCATATTATTTTAAAATACAAGATTCAAAATGTAAATTGATGCATATTCCTAACTACTTAACTCCTGATAGTGATATCATAATCTATGGGCATACTCATATTTTTAAAACAGAATATATAAATGATACATTATTTTTAAATCCAGGTGAAATATGTGCGAGAGAAAAAAATTTAACTGAATGCGTACTTTTAGAAGTAACACGAACATCATACATAGTTGAATATAATTTTAAAAAACCAGCAGATACAGAATGGAATACTAAAATCTATGAATATCAAAGAAAAAATCCTTCTGAAATAAATAAATAGAATAAATAGGAAAAATATGAATAATAAAACAATATATCTATGTGCAATATGTAATATAGAAAGTGGTACATGTAATGAAGATTGTAAGTTTTGTACACAAAGTGTAAAATACCAAGCAGACATTGCAAGATATAAGAAAAAAGAGATAGACTTAATAGTAGAAGAAGCAAAAAAAGCAAGAGAAAATAAAGCTATTGGATTTTGTTTAGTAACAGCAGGAAAGGGTCTTACTGATAAAAGACTGGCTTTTGTTTGTGAAGCAGCGCGCGCAGTTAAAAAAGAAAACTTAGGTTTAAAAATAATTGCATGCAATGGAACAGCCTCATTAGAACAACTCTTAGAACTAAAAAAAGCTGGTGTAGATAACTATAATCACAATTTGGAAACAGCAAGGGATTTTTATCCAAAAATTGTTACAACACATACATGGGATGAAAGATATCAAACTTGTTTAAATGCGAAAAAAGCAGGACTAAAACTGGTAAGTGGTGGTATTTTTGGACTTGGTGAAACACAAGAAGATAGAATTTCAATGCTTGAGTCATTAGCTTCTTTAGAGCCTATGAATGTACCTATTAACTTTTTTCATCCAAATGAAGCATTGCCATTGGTTGAAAACAGTATTACAAAAGAGCAAGCATTTGAACTTATTGAATTAACGAGAAAGATGATACCAAATGCGCATAAAATTATGGTAGCAGGTGGAAGAGAACTTATGTTTGGAGAAGAGCAATATGAGGTTTTTGAACATGGAGCAAACTCTATTGTAATAGGTGATTATTTAACTACTTCGGGAAATCAAGCATCAAAAGATATAGAAGCTTTAGAAACTCTCGGGTATAAAATTTCTCATTCTTGCGATCAAAAGTAGACCAAAGATATATCATGAGTAATGAAATATCGATCATAATCACACTTTCGTTAATAATTTTTTCATCTCCTTTGTTATCTAAAATTACAAAAATTCCAACAATTCCTATTGAAATATTTTTAGGATCAATTGCTGTATCTATAGGAATGATACAAGAAAACTATATCTTTACACTTGTTGCAGAATTGGGATTTTTATATTTAATGTTTTTAGCTGGATTAGAAGTTGATTTAAAAAGACTCTTAAAAGTTTCACCTACACTACTTAAAAAAGGATTAATATATTCTGCATTGTTATACACTTTTGCAGCAATATTTACATGGAGTTTTAGTCTTTCAAATATTTTTATTGTAACTTTACCTCTTATATCTATTGGACTTTTAGCTGTGCTTAAAAAAGAGTATGGAGATACTCCATGGTTAAATCTTGCTTTTACAGTAGGACTTATTGGGGAAATAATCTCTATTATTGTGCTAGCAGCAGTAAGTGCAGGATTAGAATATGGATTGGGGCAAAAGTTTTATGAAAGTTTATTCTCATTAGGTGTGGTATTTGTTGTGATGATTGCATTGTATTATTTCTTTCATAATCTAATTTGGTGGAATCCAGAATTAAAAACTTATCTAATGCCTAAAAATGACAATCAAGAACAAGATATACGATTTTCAATGAGTATTTTTTTTCTAATGATTGCAGTTATGTTATACCTACATCTAGAAGTTGTACTTGGAGCTTTTATAGCTGGAGTATTTATTACGACATTTTTTGAACATAATAAAGAGTTACCTCATAAATTAGAACATTTTGGTTTTGGTTGGTTAGTACCTATCTTTTTTGTTTGGATTGGTACCTCTTTTGAGTTAAAATCGTTATTTTTGCCAAATTTAATTACAACCGCTTTACTTATAACTTTTGGTATGATTTTGATTCGATTCTTAAGTTCAATGGTTTTTGTAAAAGATGTAGGAGTAAAAAGTGCTACTTTGTTAGCACTCTCTCACTCTATGCCTTTAACATTAATAATTGCTGTTGCAACTTTAGCTGTGCACAATCATAGTATCAGTGAATTTTACTATTATGCTTTTATTTTAAGTGCAATATTTGAGGTTATTTTATGTATGATATTTATACGAGTTATTCCAAAAGGGAATCAAAATAATTTAGCTCAGTATTAAAAAAGTCACACTAAAGCCACAATCCTTCGTTAATATTCTTTAATATAAATATGAAGGAGATACTATGTTAAGTCAAAGTATGAAAGTTGCAATACCAATTTTAGTTGCGATTATTGTTGCAATATTGCCAACTCCAGAAGGGTTAGCAGTAAATGCACAATACTTTTTTGCAGTGTTTTTAGGAGTAATTATTGCTCTTATTTTAGAACCAATTCCCGCTGCTTTGGTGGGGTTAGTGGGTGTAGCATTCAGTGCAACATTTGGATTAGTAGGTGAAACAGCAAAAGCCAATAGAGATTGGGCTTTAAGTGGTTTTTCGAACGGTGTAATATGGCTTATTTTTGCAGCATTTATGTTTGCACTTGGTTATAAAAAATCGGGACTTGGTAAAAGAATCGCTCTTTTATTGGTGAAATATTTAGGAAAAACTTCTTTAGGTTTAGGATATGCAGTTGCATTTGCAGACGGTATTTTGGCGCCATTTATGCCATCAAATACTGCACGAAGTGCTGGAACTATTTTCCCTATTGCAATTAATATTCCTCAAATGTTTAATTCTACTCCGGACAATGAGCCTCGAAAACTAGGTGCTTATATTTCATGGGTTGCTATTGCTGCTACTTGTGTGACTAGTTCTATGTTTTTAACTGCGCTTGCTCCGAATTTACTAGCTGTTTCATTAGTAGAAAAAAGTGCAGGTTTTGCTATATCATGGGGCGAATGGTTTAGTACATTAGCTATTATTATGGTACCATTATTTTTAATTGTACCTATTATTGCATATATTGTTTATCCTCCAGAACAAAAAACATCACCAGAAGCTCCAATTTGGGCAGCTAAAGAGTTAGAGGCAATGGGTTCTATTACAAGAAAAGAGTTAACAATGTTAGGGCTTGGTCTGTTGGCATTAACATTATGGATTTTTGGAAGTCAAATAGGTGTTAACGGTACAGTTGCAGCCTTAGCAGTATTGTGTTTATTAGTACTTACTAATGTTATTACTTGGGAAGATGTTATTACAAATAAAGGTGCTATTAATGTATTTATTTGGTTTGCAACTTTAGTAGCAATGGCAAGTGGATTAAAACAAGTTGGTTATTTAAAATGGGCAGCAGGTTTAATCTCAAGCTGGTTAACAGGACTTGATCCAGTTACTATATCAATTGTATTATTGATTTTATTTTTCTTATTTCATTATTTGTTTGCGAGTGTTACAGCACATGTAGTGGCCCTTTTACCATTATTTTTAGGAATAGCGATAAATTTATTGCCTGCTGATATGATTCAGCCATTAGCATTATTACTTGTAGGTTCGTTAGGTTTAATGGGTATTATTACTCCTTATGCAACTGGACCATCACCTATTTGGTACGGAGCAGGGTATATAACACAGGCTACTTGGTGGAGATTAGGATTTATTTTTGGATCAATTTATTTAGGAGCTCTTGTTTTATTAGGATTTTTTATTCTTTAAGAGGGTTTTTATACTATAAACATTACAAATGGTGTCAATTCTTGACACCATTTTTTTTAGATGAATTAGACTATAATAGTAGTTATGAAAAAGCTATGTTTATTTCTCTTATTACATTCTTTTATTTTTGCTAGCGGTTCTATTTTAATTATTAATTCCTATCATAAAGGTTATACTTGGAGTGATGATATTATTAGTGGAATTGAAAAGAGCTTTTACAAATATAAAGATATAGATACAAATATATTATACATGGATTCAAAAAGATTAACATCGAAAGAATATTATAAAAATCTTAAAAATCTTTATAAAATTCAATTACAAAATCAACAATATGATTTGATAATTGCTATAGATAGTTTTGCGTATGATTTTATTTTAGAAAATTATAATTTATTTTTTACAGATGAAAAGATTTTAGCAGTAGGGCTTGAAAGTTACTCCGAACAAAATATTATAAAACATAATTTGGAAAATAAAATATCAGTTATTTTAGAAAAAAGAGATTTAAAAACAAATGTTAAAATTATTACTACACTCTATCCTTCTCTTGAAAAACTTTATATAATAAATGATGATAGTCCAAATGGATTACATACTGAACCTCAGATAATTGAATTATTAGAAAGTAGTACAAATCGTTATGAAATGATATATTTAAAAGAAAACAATTTAGTGGATTTAGAAAAAAAATTTGATACTAAATTACCAAATACTGCCATTTTATTTATAAGGTTTTATAAAAATAAAAAAGGTGAACTTTATAAAAATTTTGAGATTTCTAATTTTATAAATGATGCAAAAGTACCCATTTTTGTAACTGATTCGCTTTTCATAAATAAAGGTGCAATAGGTGGAAAAATACTAAATATAGAACAATTAGGGAAAAGTTCAGGAAAAATGGCATTAGATATTCTTCAATACAATAAAAAATATATACAGGATTCTAACGATTTTGAAATTGTGTTTGATGCACAAAAATTAGAGGAGTTTATTTTACCCACAGTTGCACTTAATGAAAAATATACAATTATTAACAAAAGAATGACTTTTTTTGATAGACATAAGAATGTAATAGAAATTTTATTTCAAATTTCACCTTTATTTTTATTTTTAATTATTGGATTAATTCATAATATCTATAAAAGAAAAAAATTTGAACTAGAATTAAAACAAAGAATAGAATTTGATAAGTTGTTATTAAATGCAATAGATAGTCCGATTTTTTGGCGAGATGAAAAAGATATTATAGTCGATTCCAATACAACTTTTTGTGAACTAATAGGTATGAGTAAAAGTCTAATTTATGGTAAAAAACTATCCTCACTTACACATAACAATACTATAGATAAGATCATTACTATTTTAGAAAAATACACAAAAAATACACAGCGCAATTATGAGTTTAAATATTATGATAAAAATAAAAATAAAAAAATATTTTTAATTAAACAAGAAAAATTTGATGATAAAAAACTCAATAAACAAGGTTATGTTACTATTTTTACAGATGTTACGCAAGAAAGAAAAAGAGATAAAGAAAAGCAAAGAGACCGGCAGTTTATAATTCAACAAAGTAAATTAGCAGAAATAGGGGAGGTTTTCTCTTCCATTGCACATCAATGGAAGTCCCCTTTAGTTGAAATAACAACCATTGCTCAAGAACTATTTTATTCTAAAAAAAATATCAAAACTGAACTAAAAGAAGATGATAGTTTTGTAAGTGATATTATGCAACAAGTAAAGTATATGACAGATACGATAAACAGTTTCCAAAAATTTATTATGCCTTCAAATAAAAAGAAGAACTTTTTTGTAGATCAAGCAATTAAGGAGATGTTAGAAATTGTAGAGCATAATATAAAGTATAATAACATAGATATATCAACCAAGGTAGAGAAAAATACAAATTGTAAAATTTATGGTTACAAAAATGAGTTTATGCAGTCATTTTTAAATATTATCAATAATGCGAAAGAGCAACTTTTAACTAATGATTATAAGCATAGATTTATAAATATAAAGATATTTAATAAAGATAAATTTTTATATATAACTATAGAAGATAATGCAGGTGGCATAAAAGAAAAAAATAAATGTAAAGTATTTAAGCCATATTATACTACAAAAAAAGAGGGTCATGGAATAGGATTATACATGACAAAAATGATTATTGAAGATAAAATGGAAGGTAAATTGTCTGTTATAAATACTAAAGAAGGAGCAAAGTTTATAATGCAATTGGATTATAATTAATGAAAATACTTATTTTAGAAGATAATAAACGATTGTCAAATGTTATGAGACAAGCATTAGAAGCAGAAAATTATAAGGTTGATTGCTATTATGATGGAGATGAAGCTTTAGAAGTTTTAGAAAATGGTTATGCTTGTTTTATCTTAGATATAAATGTACCAAATTTAGATGGCATATCTATTTTAGAAGCAATTCGTTTAAATCATAAAAATACGCCAGTTATTGTTATTAGTTCAAATCACGATTTAGATAAAGTCAAAATTTCTTATGAATTAGGTTGCGACGATTATTTAAAAAAACCTTTTTATATTTTTGAGCTAGTTCAGAAAGTGAAAAAATTTTCTAAAATAGAAAAGTGTTGCTTATATTTTGATGATAATAATTGGTATGATTGCAAAAATAGGATGCTATATAAAGATGAAAATGAGATTGAGGTTACAAAAAAAGAGATACTTTTTTTTGAGCTATTTTCAAAAAATTTACATCATATTGCAACATATAATGAAATTGAAGAATATGTTTGGGAAGGGGAAAATACTACATTAGTAAATATTCGAGCTATGATAAAAAGATTACGAAAAAAAATTCCTCATGAAAGTATTGTGATTATTAAAGGAGTAGGGTATTCACTAAATAAGGGAGTGTTGTTGAAGTAAAACAATCTTTTGATTGTTTTACAGAGTTATTTTTTAGTTATTGTTATTATTCCATTTTTAGAGTCTATTTGTTCATTATAATTGATGATATCATAAGGTAGATCAATAACAATTCGAAAGAAGTTTTTATCCATATGTGTTCCCACTGCAAATGATTTAAAATCTTCACTGATAATATCTTTTCTAATTGTATAAAAACTTACTTTTCCTTCAAAATCGAATAATAGTTTTTTGACTGGTTTTAGGATATCTTGATTTAATAATTTATATTTTTTATCAACTTCAATAGTTAATATATCATTAACAACATAAATTTTTACAAAAGGCAAAACTTTAAAATTTTCTTTTATTTCAGGTATATAAACTGTTTTTTTAACTTCTATTGTCGGTTCTACAATTGCTATTTTGACAGCTTCTGCTTTTTCTTTTTTTGCTTCAATCTCTTCTTTTAATTTCTTTTCAGCCATCATTTTTTCAGCAATTTTTAATTCAGCCATTTTTTGATCTTCAAACTCTTGGGCTATTCTATTTTGTTCAGCTTGATCTTGTTTAATTTTTTCTAATTCATTTGCTTTTATGATTATCTCTTTTTGTTCTAAAAAATGATCTGTTGGTTCAAAAGGATTTAGTCTTGCAAATAATGATACGCTTAGTATTAGACTTAACATTGTTAGTGAAATAATTTTCATAATTCTTCAGGCTCCAAGTTTTTTAATTCAAAATATTTTTTTTGTAATGTTGCATTTTCGATTTGCAACAAATGGATATCATTTTGTAATTTTACTTTTCTATTTTTGAGATGGCTATATACCTCATAAGAGTTATTTCCATAAAAAAGTAAATGAGAAATGTAGTATGCTAAAACAAATGTAACAACAATCATAGCAGTAGATATAAATATAAACTGCTTATTGTTGCTTAACTTTTCTAACATAAAAAATTATACTATTTTTTTGAAAAAGGTTGTTTCCCAAGATACTCAGCGTAACCTATTTCTGCACCGATTTCTAAAAGTCTATTGTATTTAGCGATTCTATCACTTCTCGCTGTACTTCCTGTTTTAATTTGTCCACAGTTAAGGGCAACCGCAAAGTCAGCTATAAATGCATCTTCTGATTCACCTGATCTATGTGACATAACACAGTTATAGTTATTTCTTTGTGCTAGTCTAATTGTAAGCATTGTTTCACTTACTGAACCAATTTGATTTGGTTTAATTAAAATTGAGTTAGCGATACCTTTTTGGATACCTTCATTTAAGATGTTTGCATTAGTAACAAATAAATCATCACCAACTAATTGTACTTTATCACCTAATTTTTCTGTTAAGATTTTCCAACCATCCCAGTCATCTTCACTTAAACCATCTTCAATTGAAATAATAGGGTATTTAGCACATAAATCAACATAATAATCAGCTAATTCAGTTGAAGTTAGTTCTCTGTTTTCAGATTTAAGTACATAAAGACCTTTATCGTTTACAAGCTCAGAAGCAGCAACATCTAAAGCGATACAAATCTCTTCTCCTGGTTTATAACCAGCTTTTTCGATAGCTTCCATGATAACTGTAATAGGTTCTTCGTTTGATTTTAAGTTAGGAGCGAATCCACCCTCATCACCAACAGCTGTAGACTCACCCATCTCATCTATAATTTTTTTAAGGTTATGATATACTTCAGCACAAGCTCTTAAACCCTCTTTGAAGTTTTCAAAACCTACAGGCATAACCATATATTCTTGAAAATCTACAGAGTTATTTGCATGTTCTCCACCATTGATAATATTAAGCATAGGTACAGGCATAGTCATAGCATTTGCTCCACCTAAGTATCTGTATAATGGAATATTTAATGAAGCAGCAGCAGCTCTTGCAACAGCCATAGAAACACCAAGAACTGCATTTGCCCCTAAATTACCATAGTTTTCAGTACCATCGATATCTTTCATAGTAGCATCAACTTCAGCTTGATTGAATGGGCTTAAACCGATTAATTCATTTGAGATAGTAGTGTTTACATTTTCAACTGCTTTTTCAACACCTTTACCCATATATCTAGTTCCACCGTCTCTTAGCTCTAAAGCTTCTCTTTTACCTGTACTTGCTCCACTTGGAACGATTGCACTTTCTTTTGTACCATCACTTAAAGTTACTGTAGCTCTTACTGTAGGATTACCACGACTGTCCATTACTTCATCAGCGTAAATATTATCTATATATACCATTTATATAATTCCTTTTATTTAATTCAATTTTTTATTAATATTATATTATCAAAAATTTGCTTAAAGCTTGAACTAGCCTATCTATTTAACTTCTTATTTTTCTTAAAAATTGTAATATTATTCAAAATTTTTACTGCAATTAAAGTAAGTATTGTACCTATAATGATACTTAAATGTACCTCTTCTTTTAGAAAAATGATACTCAAAGTAATTGCTGAAAATGGAACTAAAAAGATAAATGAACTTACTTCATTTGTACCTAATTTTTCTATTCCTACAAAATAAATAGTTGTAGCAAAAGCAGTTGAAAAAACTCCTAAACTTATAATATTTATCCAAAAGATTGAATCATAACTTTCATAGTTAAATTTTTGAACATCAACAAAAAATATGAGTACTAAAATAATCATGATGAGATACATATAAAAAGAAAAAATCAAAGGAGATACTTTTGTTGCTTTTGAACTTATGATAGTTAGAATTGGCCATAATATTGAAGCAACTAAAAAATATAAATTGTGTTGTGTAAAAATATCTTCAAGAGAAAATGACCATATATTTAAAATAGTCAGAACCCCAATAGCTCCCAAAATTAAAGCAAACCTATCTTTTTTTTCTATTTTTTTATCAAAAAATAGTGCCATAAGTATAAAAGTATTTATAGGTACAAGTGTCGTTACTAATGCTCCTCCTAAACTGGCTGTTCCAAATTTTGTACCTAAAAAATAAAATTTAAGATATAAAATCATCACAATTGCAACGGCAATAGCAAGCAGAAAACTGTTTAAATTTATTCGAAGAGATTTTCTACTGAAATAAAGTACAGGAATCATCGCAATCACTGTAAAAAAGTTTCGTAAAAAGATAAGCTCATATTCGTTGATATAAGCACTTAAAACTTTCGCATGCACCCATGAAGCTCCCCATCCAATCATTGCTATAAACATCAAAATGTAAAATATCGTTTTATTTTTATCGTTCATAAATTATTTATTATCCTTGTATAATTAATCGGAGTATACATCTTATTTACTTTAAATATTCTATTTAACCTTTTTCTAATTGTGTAGCCTTAGTTATAATGATAAATTTGATAAATATTTTAATAAAAAGATATATAATAACTGTTTAATAAAGTAAAATACAAGAAAATATTAAATTTAGCAATTCGGGAAGAGATAAAAATTTCTATATGTATTATACTTCTCATATCAAAAGTGAAAGGACACATGTGAACCCACAAATAAAAAAAGTCTTATATTATATTGAGACACATCTTGATGACGATTTTGAGTTGGAGTATTTATCCAAGATAGCAGGATATTCCACTTTTCACTTTTGTAGAATTTTCAAAATAACTATAGGTGAGTCAGTACTATCGTATGCGACAAGATTAAAACTTGAACGTGCAGCTAGAGAAATGAATAAAAAAACAAAATCTGTAATAGAAATAGCTTTTGACGCAGGATATAAAACTCCTACTGGATTTTTAAAAGCATTTAAATTACAATTTGGTACTACTCCTACAAACTACCGAGAAGGTAGCTATATTCATTACAATAAATATAAGGATATACAAATGAATGAACCAGAAATAATTTTAAGAGAAGAAGTTGAAGTAGTATTTGCAAGAGAACTAGGTGACTATAAAGAAAGCTCACAAATAGCATGGGGAAGATTAAGAGAACAGTTAATTAGTTTAGGTGATGAATATACTATATGTTCTTCAACAAAAAATATTACAGAAGCTTTTGGGATTTGTCATGATGATCCAAAAGTGACTGATGAATCAAATATTCGTTATGAAGCAGCTTTATCGTATAACAAAGATAAAATGGATGTACTGAAAAAATCAGGATTTGAATCAAAAAATGTAAGTGGTGGTAAATATGCCAAAGTAGATTTTATAGGTGTATCTAAAGGTGTAGAATCTTGGTATGGACTTTATGCTTGGATAGAAAAAAGTGGATTTACTTTTCGAAATGAGCCACCATTTGAAAAATACCTAAACGGCAATACTGAAACTGACATGGAAAAATTTCATGTTGAGATTTATGTACCAATTATGTAAAAATAATACTTGATTGTATATATAAGATTATATTGTCTTTGATTTTTACACCTTGGAAAATCATAAATAAATGAGATAGAATTTGAATATAATAAGAGACATTCTTATTATACTCATTTCTAATATTACACTTAAAGTAATTTAACAGTTGTATAGCAAAATATTTATGGTACAATTCAAAAAAATATATAATCAAAAGGTACATCATATATGTCATTTACAAATTTAGGTTTATCAAAACCAATTTTAAAAGCTATTGAAGATCAAGGATATACAATACCAAGTCCTATTCAATTACAAGCAATACCATTAGTTTTAGAAGGAAAAGATGTTTTAGCAGGAGCTCAAACAGGTACAGGTAAAACAGCAGGTTTTACACTTCCAATTTTAGAACTAATGATGCATCGTTCACAAAAAAAACAAAAATTAAAAGCAAGAGCTTTAATTCTTACACCTACAAGAGAACTAGCAGCACAAGTACATCAAAATGTAATAGACTATAGTAAATATTTACCATTTACATCAGCTGTAGTATTTGGCGGAGTTGGTATCAATCCACAAAAAGCAAAACTAAAAAATGGAATTGATATCTTAGTAGCAACTCCAGGAAGACTTTTAGATTTAATAGGACAAGGTGCTTTAGATTTATCAGCAGTTGAATTTTTTGTTCTTGATGAAGCTGATAGAATGTTAGATATGGGATTTATTCATGATATTAAAAAAGTTTTAAAAATGCTGCCAAGAGATAAACAAAGTTTACTTTTCTCAGCAACTTTTTCATCTAGTATTAAAACTTTAGCAGATACCTTACTTGATAATCCTACTTTAATAGAAGTAGCAAAAAGAAATACATCAGCACAAACAATCAGTCAAAAAGTACATTTTGTAGATAAAGGTAGAAAAAAAGAGTTATTAGTACACTTAATCAAACGAGACAATTGGCATCAAGTTTTAGTATTCACTAGAACAAAACATGGAGCAAATAAACTTACTCAACATTTAGAAATAGAAGGTATCAAAGCAGCTGCAATTCATGGAAATAAAAGTCAAGGTGCACGAACAAAAGCATTGGCTGACTTTAAAGCAAATGCTATTCAAGTTTTAGTTGCAACTGATATTGCTGCTCGTGGTATTGATATTGATCAACTGCCTCATGTAATTAACTTTGAACTTCCAAATGTACCTGAAGATTATGTACATAGAATAGGACGAACAGGACGAGCTGGTAATGATGGTGTTGCTTTATCTTTAGTATGTGTAGATGAGCACGAATTTTTACAAGATATCGAAAAATTAATCAAAAAAGATATAGATAAAGAAGAGATACCTGGATATGAGGTAGATCCAACAATTAAACCAGAACCAAAGAAAAAACAAGGTAGCGGTCGAGGTCGAGGCGGTCGAGGTGGAGGTCAATCAAGAGGAAACAGTGGTGGTCAATCTCGAGGTGGACAAGGACGCGGAAATTCAAATGGTGGAGGAAGAGGAAGAAGGTAGTTAAAACTTTCTTTTATTAAATTATGTCTTTAAAAATTGCAATAGTTGGAGCAGGTGGAGTTGGTGGTTATTTAGCTGCAAAACTTACCCAAAACAATCATGATGTAACTCTTATAGCAAGAGGTGAAAACTTTGAAGCTATAAGAGATAATGGACTCAAAGTGATTGAATATAAAGAAGATGATTTTAATGTGTATCCTTATACTGTTGAATATCTTGAAAATGCAATATATGATATTATTTTTATGGCTACGAAAAGTTGTGATTATCAATCTGCATGCAAGAGTATTGAAAATGGAATTGATAAAAAAACTGTAATTATACCACTTAGTGATGGTATAGGAGTCAGTAGTACATTAAAAAATTATCTTCCAAATTGTATCATAGGTGATGGCCTTATCCATATTATTTCAGAACTTAAAACTCCAGGCATAATTCACCGTAAATCATTCACTTTTTATCTACAAATAGCATCTAAAGAAGAAAATATCAATCTAAAAATTTTAGAACAACTTTTAAATCATTGTGATTTACGAACATCTTTTACTAAAAGTTTGCGTTACGAAAGATGGAAAAAATATTTATTTACATCTACTATATCTATGTTAACTACATATTTTGATAAACCTATTGGTTATATTTTTAAAGAGCAGTTAGAGTTAATGATAGATATTCTTGTAGAGATACAAAAAGTTGCTAATGCTAAAGATGTAGAGATTACTAATCAAGATATAGAAAAAACGGTAAATCAAATAAGCCATGTAGAGTATGAAACAAAGACAGCAATGCAAGTTGCATTTGAAAATAATAAAAAATCAGAATTTGATTTACTTATTGGATATGTTATAAGAGAAGCAAATTATTTTAACATAGCAGTTCCTCAAATGGAAAAGATATATAATACTTTAGAAAAGAAAGTTCTAAACAAGAATCATATATAAAATCCACGAACTTACAAATGATAGTGCTATGCCATAAGCAACGATGGCATTACTCAGTCTTGGAGCCAGTCCATTTATAGAAGCTATTACACCTGCAGTTATCATTGATGCCATTCCTGCTTCCATAATAGAAACTTTCGCAATCAATAAATCAATCCAACCAAAAATAAAACATATAAAAATTGCTACAGTAGGTGCAAAAATAAGTTTAATAATAATAGAAATAATAAATGGTTTTATCTCGTCTGTTGCTATTTTAAATTTTAACTGTAATCCCACAGATATAAGTGCTGCTGGTACAAGAGTAAACATTACAACTTCTAGTAAATTTGAGATAAAAGTAGGGTATGAATATTGGTTAAATGAAATAGCTATTATAAAAGCTATTAAAGGTGGAAACCTCAATATTTTTATAACGATAGATAGATAAGAAACAGAATCTTTACTTGTATAAAAAGCTACAATAATAGTAGCATATACAGCTAGCCATAATGATGTACCTAATTGATCATAAAGTACAATATAGGGCAATGCTTCTTTTCCAAAATAAGCTGAAATCATAGGAATACCTACAAGAGTTGAGTTAGGGAGAACGGTCACTAGCATTAACGCACCGGTGATATTTTTTGAAAATTGGTATCGTTTTGATAAAAAGTATACTAAAATAGCACTTAAGCCCATAGTTGACCATGCTATATACACGGGTATTAAATTGTCCATAGAAAATTGTAATTTTGGTGTTTCTATAAGTATCATAGCTGGTAGTGCTATATTTATAAGAAATTTGTTAAGTGTTAGATGAAGGTTTTGTACTGGGAGTTTTGAATGTTGCAGTACAAAACCAATAAATATATATACAACTAAAATAGATAAACTTGACATATAACTCTTTAGTCTTCAAAAAGTTTTGTTGGTTTACCATCAAAACTAAGTTGATTGTTTTTTTTCATATATCTTTTATAATCATCTTCATCTCGTTTGTCATAATAGTTTGTTAAATCTTCTCTTTGATTTTGAAATTCATAAAGTGGTACGCCCATACCACATGAGTTATTTACATTTTGGATAGTCACTTCAAATACTTGTCTTGCTGCTCTTGAAACAGAAAAGTTGGAAATATACTCTTCCCATTCGTCATCTTTTTCTTGAATTGCACGAGCTGTACAATAGAGTCTTAAAATATTTGGTTTCCCTTCAAAGGCACAAAACATAATAGTCAAACGATTGTCTTCTAACAAATGTGCCGCAGTTTCATTTCCACTACCAAAATAATTTAACCAAAGAATTGTATTGTCATCTACTATTTTAAATGTATCATCTAATCCTTTAGGTGAAAGGTTGATTTTTCCCTCTTTAGGAGCAGATGAAACAAAAAACATTTTTTGATTTTGAATGAACTCTTTATCTTTTTGATTTAAACTATCTGTAATATGTGCCATTATATCCCTTTTTATTTTCTAAACACAAGATAGCAAAGATACTTTAAATATGACCTTAAAAAAATATTCTATAGGCTTTAAAGTAATTTTAGGATAATATTTTCAAAATATAAAAATAGGATAGAAGTATGAGCATGCCAAGAGAAAAACTTTTAGATGTAGCTTTTGATGAAATATATCATAATGGTTACTATGCTACTTCTGTAGACAAAATCCTTAAAACTGCTTCTATGAACAAAGGTTCTATGTATCATTTTTTTAAATCTAAAAAAGAATTAGGACTAGCTGTTATCAATGAAAGAGTATCAGACTATATAGAAAATAAATACTCAGTACTTTTACAATATGATGAAAATATCATCGATGAACTTTTAAAACTTATTAAAGATAGAAAAAATTTTGATTTTGTAACTGGGTGTAAGGTAAATAATTTAGTTCAAGAGCTTTCCCCTAAAGATCCTGATTTTAAATCTGCATTAGAAGTGATATATTTTCGCTTTGAAGAGATCATAGCTGAGGTACTTCAAAAAGCTATTTTAAACAATGAGATACAACATGATGATGCAAAAGCTTTAGGTGTATATGTAGTAGCTTCACTAGAAGGTTGTCTTATAACTGCTAAAAAATCACACAATGCAGATATGTTTCAAGACTGTATCTCTCAACTAGAACTTTTTTTAAACTCGCTAAAAATCACAAAATAAATTAACAGATAATATAAATGTTTAAAATCCTTGACTATGTAGTCAACTTTTTGTTATACTTTGACTTGACTAATTAGTCAAGAAAATAAAATAAGGTGGAAGTTGATCATGAAAAAGTCACTAGAGGGTAGCTTTTTAGCTATAGCTTTTGTATTATTATATGGAAGTGGATTTGTATTTACACAATACGGACTGGAAAATGCATCCCCTATGGCATTTTTATCATTACGATTTTTTATCGCTTTTATGATTTTACTTTTTATTGCATTCTATTTAAAATCAGCATGGCCAAAAACACTTAAAGAGTTTTTACATATAAGCGTAGCTGGAAGTTTAACAGTAGGTACTTTTTCCCTTGGTGTATTTTTAGCTATCTCTTATGGAGTAAGTGCTTCGTTAACTGCTTTGGTTATAGCACTACAACCTATTGTTGTGACATTTTTAGCTATGAAACTTTTGGGTGAAAGAATAAACAGATATGGAACAGTAGGATTAATCACTGGATTTCTTGGAGTTTGTTTTGTTCTTTACTCAACGATGCAGTTTACATCTGAAATGATTTATGGAGTGTCATTTTCTTTTCTAGCTTTATTTGGACTAAGTTTTGGGAATCTATACCAAAAAAGATATTGTACAAAAATGAACCTTTTTTCGGGAGGAGCGATACAAACATTGTCTTCTACCATTTTGATTTTACCTTTTTTAGCATATGAAGATATCCATATGAATTTTAACGGTGACTTTATAATAGCATTGATTTATATGACTGTTGGTGTTAGTATAGGCGCTTTATCATTACTTTATATCATGATAGAAAAAGGAGCAGTATCAAAAGTATCTTCACTATTTTATCTTATGCCTGTGAGAGCGGTGTTTATATCATG
>Ga0193961_1000389_pt1 | contig 16963 bp, 18 predicted proteins | sample FB_4_MG_FD_140371 | JGI IMG/M metagenome (GOLD analysis project Ga0193961, IMG submission 140371) | Microbial mat bacterial communities from the Broadkill River, Lewes, Delaware, United States - FB_4_MG | ecosystem: Environmental > Aquatic > Freshwater > River > Microbial mats | place: USA...
AAATGAAAGATAGTATTGAAAAACTTTTAGCCCAACCTTATGAAGTACAAATGGTTAAACTAGCTGATAGAATTACAAATCTTTCTACTCCACCAAAACATTGGAATAATGAAAAGATAAAAGCATATTTAAAAGAAGCAAAATTTATTTTATCATGTTTGAAAAATTCAAATATATACTTGTCTCAAAGACTAGAAGAAAAAATAGAGAATTATAAGAAATTTATAAAAGAATGAATATCGAAGTAAAACAGAAGCCAAAGGCTTCTGTTTTATTTTAATTAAGCAGTTGCAGCTAAAGATGCTTCTTTAGCATATTTTAGACCTAGGTCAAATGCTTTATTATTTATATCATGTACTTTTGCAGGTACTTTTGAAAGCATTGTTGATCTTAATACATCATTTGATACTGTCTCACCTGTAAAGTAGTTTGCCATTGCAAGTGCAAGAACAGATTGAGTAATTACATTACCAACTTCTTCTTTCGCAATAGTAATAATTGGAATCTCATAGATTTTCCATTTTTTTCTATCTTCTTCAGTTGGAGTAACTAAGTTAGGCTCAACAACGATAACCCCACCTTCTTTAACTCCACCTTTAAATTGATTGTAAGAAATTTGAGCAACTGATAACATGAAATCAATTTCACCATCATTTGCATAAGGATATAATATTTCTTCATCTTGTAAAGTAATATCAACAACAGTTGGTCCACCTCTAACTTGAGATGTATAAGTTGCAGTTTTTAATCCGTATCCACCATTGTTGATTTTTGCAGCAGCAAAAATAGAACCAGCTAGTAAAACACCTTGTCCACCAACACCTGTAAATCTCATTAATGTTCTATTCATGATGTTCTCCTTATAGTTCTACCATAGTTTTATTTTTATGAGCTTCTTTTACTTTTTCATAAGACTCACAATATTCAGCCGCTTCAGTATCATGTTTTAAAATACCAGTAGGGAAAATACCTTTTTGTTCTTCTGGCTCTAATTTATCAAATTTAGCTTTACCCATAGAAATAGAATCAATCCACTCTAAGTTAGCCATAGCTGTAGCCATTTTGTTTTTTCTTCCTAAGTTAACGTGACAGTTAGAGAATACTTCAACAAATGAGAATCCTGTATGTTCAAATGCTTTAACTAAAACTCTTTCAAGTTTTTTAGGATCTAGCATAGTTTCTCTTGCAACAAAAGAAGCTCCTGCTGCTTCAACTAATTTACAAGCATCAAAAGTAGGATCAATATTTCCTCTACTCATTGTTACTGTCCACATACCTTGAGGAGTAGTAGGACTTGTTTGAGAATTTGTTAATCCATAAATGAAGTTATTGATAATAATATAATTTAAATCAATATTTCTTCTTGATGCATGAATTGTATGGTTACCACCAATAGCAAGTCCATCACCATCTCCACCAACTACGATTACTTTTTTAGTAGGATTTGCTAACTTAATACCTGTTGCATAAGCTAATGTTCTACCATGAGTTGTATGTACTGTATTACAGTTGATGTATGAAGAGAATCTTCCTGAACATCCAATACCTGAAACAACACATACATCATCCATATTCCAACCAGTTTTTTCAATAGCTCTAATTACAGATTTTAAAATAACTCCATCACCACATCCCCAACACCATAGTGTTGGCATTTTATCAGTTCTTAAATATTCATCATAATTAAAAGCCATGATTACATTCCTTTCACTTTTTCAATAATTTCTAGTGGAGATAAAGGTCTTCCATTTACTTTAAATAAAGTATCGAAATCAGATCTTCCTGATGCTCTTTGTACTTCATCTGCAAATTGTCCCATATTTAACTCAGCAACTAGTACTTTGTCAAATTTCCCCATTAATTCTTTAATTCTAGCAGCTGGACTTGGCCATATAGTTAATGGTCTAAACATTCCAACTTTGATACCTTCTTTTCTCATTCTGTTAATAGCTTCAGTAACACCTAGTGAAACAGAACCATAAGCAATAATCATAATATCAGCATCATCTAACATATATTCTTCATTTAATTCGATTTCATCCATATGTGCATCAACTTTTTTGAATAATCTTTTCATTAAAGCATCACAAGTATCAGCATCTTCTGTTGGGTGACCTGTTGGTCCATGGTGTAAACCAGTGAAGTGATATCTATATCCTTCAAACATTGGATTTAAAACTGCTGGTTGATCATCTTCACAAGCATAAGGTTTATAATCTTTTTTATCACCTGTGAATTTTTTTCTAGAAATTTTTCCTGCTTGAACTTCTTCTAAATCAGGAATTATTGCTTTTCCACTCATGTGACCAATTGTTTCATCTAATAAAATAAATACAGGTTGCATAAATCTATCAGCTAAATTAAATGCTCTTACAGTTTCAGTATAACACTCTTTTAGGTTACCTGGACATAATGTAATTGATTTAACATCTCCGTGAGTTGGATTCTTAGCTTGTAATAAATCCCCTTGAGCAACTCTTGTTGGAAGACCAGTTGATGGACCACCTCTCATTACATTAACTACAACCAAAGGAATTTCAGAAATATATCCTACTCCTAAATTTTCTGCTTTTAAAGAAATACCAGGTCCTGAAGACGCTGTCATTGATCTTTTCCCAGACATAGCAGCACCAAGTGCAGTACAAATACCTGAAATTTCATCTTCCATTTGAATACATGCATGTCCTCTAGCTGGTAATGCAGAAGATAATACGTGCATTATTTCACTTGAAGGAGTAATAGGATATCCACCAAAAAACTCAACATCAGCGTCAAGTGCAGCTTTTGCTGCTAATTCATTACCTGTCGAAATTAGTTCTCTTGCCATTAATTCTCCTTACGCCAATTCTCTATAATTATTTTTTATAACTGCTTCTTTTCTCTCTTTAGCTTCTTCTGTAAGTTTTGCAAATTTAAACTCTTTTTTATCTGCTACATAAATTGCAAAATCTGGACACGCTAATTCGCAGTCCGTACAACCAATACATGATTCAGGATGAACAACTTTTATCATTGACCCTAAAGTAGAATGTACTTCTTGTCTCATCGCAAGTACGCCAGCTGGACAAACTGAAACACACTTATCACATGCTTTACATCTATCTTCGTTCACCCAAACTGGTGTGTTTGCAGGAGCTTCCATATTAGACATAATTTCCCCTTAAAATTTTTTGATATCAATATTTGATTAAACTCAATATATTATGGTTGAATAATAACCTATAATACATCTAAAGATTAATTAAAATTGGCATTTTATTAAGGGAATTTCACTCTTGTTACATTTTGCTACAAGTAGATTTAAGTGTGTATAAATAGTGGTTTTTTTTATATTATAAAACTTAAGGAATATTATTAATTATATAAGTAAAGTAAAGATTAAAATAAATATTTAAAATAGATATTTGCATAACTTAGATATAATATCTAAAATAAAATAAGGAATATATTTGGTTTTATATCAGCCTAATAATGGCTATTGTTATAATAGTGATACTCACTTTTTATATGCATTTATTATTGAAAATTTAAAAAAATTTAAAAATGTAAAGGGTGAACTTTTAGATATTGGGAGTGGAAGTGGAATACTAGGCCTTCTTGTTGCAAAAGAAAATAAACATCTAGTATTAAATCAATGTGAGATACAAAAAATGTTTCAATTCTTCTCAACTAAGAATGCGAACACAAATAAAATTGTTAATAATCTTTATCAAGGCTCTTTCCCAAAAATTGAATTTGATAAAAAATTTGATATATGTGTTTCAAATCCACCTTTTTATCATAGTAATGTAATTAAAAGTGAAAATGAAAGTTTAAAGATAGCAAGATATAATGATAGTATGCCTTTAGAAGAGTTTATCAAAAAAACATCTTCTATCTTAAAAGAATCAGGTAAGTTCTTTTTTTGCTATGACGTAAAGCAAATAAATGAAATACTAATACTTTTAAATAAATATAAATTAAATTTAGAAGCTTTACAATTTGTTCATCCAAAATCTACTAAAGATGCTACATTGATTTTAGTTTATGCTAGAAAAAATTCAAAATCTTTATGTAAAGTTTTTAATCCTTTATTTGTATTTGATGAACAAAATGAATTTACAAATGTAGTTCAAGAGATTTATAAAAAATCTTCAACACACAGTATAAAGGTTGATTTTGAGTAATTTAATGAAAAAAAATGGTTTTAATTATGCATTTGATCCAAACGGATGTAATAGTTGTGCAGGTAATTGTTGTATAGGAGAGAGTGGTTATATTTGGATAAATGCTCAAGAAATTCAAATTCTTGCGCTGCATTTAAAGATTTCTGTTGAAGATTTAAAATTTAGATATTTAAATAAAATTGGATATAAATATAGTATAAAAGAGATACAATTAGGCCATAACAATTATGCATGTTGTTTTTTTGATCTAGATAAAAAACAGTGCTCAATTTATGAAGCAAGACCGGTTCAATGCAGAACTTTCCCTTTTTGGGACTATTTTAAAGAAAATGAAGAAGAGGTTTACAAAGAGTGCCCAGCTATAAGAAATCTATAGTTTTATCTTCACTATTATTACTCTTAAGTGGTTGTAGTAATAAATTTATAGATTTAAAAACAGAAGAAATAAAAACAAACTATATCACTGTTCCTTCAAAAAAATTTGATTATGAAGATCAATACATTATATATGCCTTAGAGTATGAGAGTCAAAGATTATATAAAAATGCACAAACAGCTTATTGGAAATTATTTGAAAGTACAAATAAATATGAATATTTCATAAAATATTTAACATTATCTTTTCAATTAAACGATTATATATCAATAAAAGACAAAACAGCTAAATATATGATTGAAGGTATAAAAGAAGAAGAAACAATATTAAGGTTACAAACTTTTTCTTTAATGAGATTAAATGAGAAAAAAGAAGCTTTAGTTGTAGCAAAGAAATTATTATCTAAATTTGAAAGAGATGTTAATCATGAACTTTTAGGTAGTGTTTATTTAGATTTAAAAGAGTATGAAAAATCAGTTAATGAATTTGAAAAGTCATTTAAACTAAATAATGCAAGTAATACTTTATTAACTTTAACAAATATTAAATACTATTATTTAAATAAAAAATCAGAATCGAAACAAGAGATTGAAGACTATTTAAAAGAGAATGGATATATTTATAACTTATCTATTCAACTTTTATCTTTTTATGAAAAAGATAAAGAGGATGAAAAACTAGTTAAATTACTTAAAAATATGTATTTAAGTTATAAAAATGGTGATGATGAATCTCTTTATTTAAAAACTAAGAATCTTTTACTTAGATATTTAGTAAAAAAAGATATTAATGATGCAGTTGATTTTTTTGAAAAAAATGATGAAGATGATAAGACTTTATTAGAATTATATAGAAGTGCAGGGCAACCCCAAAAAGCATATGCTTTATTAACAAAATTGTATAATGACACTAAAGATTTAGATTATTTAGCTCAAATGGCAATCGTAGAATTTGAAATGGCAGAGAATAAAAATGAAGTTTTAAATAGTGTTATTTCAAAATTTGAGAAAGTGTTAACCACTGTAGATAATTCAGTATATGAAAACTATTTAGCTTATATTTTAATAGATTTTGATAAAGATGTTAAAAAAGGTCTTTTACTAGTTAAAAAAGCATTAATTAAGCAGCCAGAAAATTTGGCTTATCTCGATACTTTAGCTTGGGGCGAATACAAGATTAAAGATTGTAAAAATGCATATACTAATATGAAAAAAGTTGTTGATGGTGCTGGATTAGAAGATAATGAAATTAAATTTCACTGGGAAAAAATAAAGGAGTGTAACAAGTGATATTAGATGAAATAAATAGAAGAACATTAGAAGATTTAGAAAGAAGAAAAAAAGAGATACCTTTAGATTTATTAGGAAGAACTCTTTCATCTAATCCCTATCAACCAAGAGATGTTAAGCCATTTTTAACAGCAACAAAAGAAGAACCTATTAGAATTATTGCTGAAGTTAAAAAAGCAAGTCCTAGTAAGGGAGTAATTAAAGAGGATTTTGACCCAATTGCTATTGCTCAAGAATATAGTAAAAATGGAGCTAATGCAATTTCTGTATTAACTGAGCCTCACTATTTTCAAGGTAATTTAGAGTATTTAACTGCTATTAGAAGATATGTACCAACGCCACTACTACGAAAAGATTTTATTTTAGATAAGTATCAAATTGTTGAGGCTTTAGTTTATGGTGCTGATTTTATTTTACTTATTGCAAAATCACTTGGAACTAAAGAGTTAAAAGAGTTATATGATTATGCTATTTATTTAGGATTAGAAGTACTTGTTGAAGTTCATGATAAAGAAGATTTAACAAAAGCTATTAAATGTGGAGCAAGTATAATAGGAATTAATCATAGAAATTTAGAAACTATGGAAATGGATATGACTTTATGTGAAAGGTTAATTCCACTTATTCCAAATGGGAAAATAATAGTTGCAGAAAGTGGAGTTAGTAATACAGAAATTATTAAAAACTTAAGTTCAATTGGAGCTGATGCATTTTTAATTGGTGAACACTTTATGCGAGTTGCTAGTATTGAAGACGAATTAATAAAATTTAAAAACGCCTGTAATTAATAAAACTAAAAAAGTAAGAGATAATTTTCTCTTACTTTCTAATCACATCATAAATATCTGTTCTTCTATCTTTTAAATTATTAACACTACCAATATTATGAAGCTCATTTAATAGCTCTAAATCAACATCTGCAATAAGTATCATCTCTGTATTTGGCGTTGATTCTGCTTTTATTCCATTTGCTGGAAATGCAAAATCACAAGGGGTAAACACAGCTGATTGAGCATATTGAATATCCATATTAGCAACTTTTGGTAAATTCCCAACACATCCTGCTATTGCTACATAACATTCATTTTCAACAGCTCTTGCTTGTGCACAAAGTCTAACTCTTGAATATCCATTTTGGGTATCTGTTAAAAATGGTACAAATAAAATATTCATTCCTTCTTGTGCAAGAAGACGACTTAATTCTGGAAATTCTGAATCATAGCAAATTAAAATACCAATTTTCCCACAATCTGTATCAAATGTTTTAATTTCATTTGAACCTTTTAATCCCCAAACTTTTTCTTCATCAGGTGTTACGTGAATTTTTGCATATCTCTCAACTGTACCATCTCTTTTACATAAAAATCCAACATTATATAAAATACCATCTACAAGTTCAGGCATACTTCCTGTAATGATATTAATATTATATGAAATTGCTAATTTTGAAAATTCTTCTTTAAACTTTGGTGTGTGTTCTGCAAGTTTTCTAATAGCATCTGCTTCACTTAAGTGATTATATTTTGCCATTAAGGGTGCATTAAAAAATTCAGGGAAAAGTGCAAAATCGCTTCTGTAGTTAGAAACAGAGTTTACAAAATATTCAGCTTGTTCTAAAACTTCATCAATATTTTTATAAGGTCTTACTTGCCATTGAATTAATCCTAATCTTATTACAGATTTTGTTGGCATTGGTTTTTTAGTAGGTTTTGCATAATAAATATTATCCCAAGTTAATAGACAAGCATAATCTTTACTTTCAATATCACCTTCAAGATAATTTTTAATAACTCTTTTTACATAAAAATCATTTGATAATTGGAAGTTTAAAACAGGGTCATATATTTCTCTTTGTTTTACTTTTTGTATATATTCTTTTGGAGAAATTTTATTTGCATATTTTGCATAATTTGGTATTCTTCCACCAAAAATTATACCTTTTAAGTTCTCTTCTTCACATAATTCTTTTCTAAATTCATATAATCTTCTCCCAAGTCTTAGACCTCTGAATTTTTTATTAATAAAAATATCAACTCCATAAAGCATATTTCCATTATTGTTATGTGTAGTAAAAGTATAATTACCTGTGATTTCTTTATAACTGTGAGTATCATCAAATTTATCATAATCAACAATAATACTAAGTGCAAAGCCAGCTAAGTTGTCATTTATTTTGATAGCAACTTGACCTTTAGGATATTTATCTATTAGTGAGTAAAACTCTTCTTGTGTCCAAGAAGAGTCATCAAGATGTCTATATTCATCTTCCATAAGTTTAACTATATCAGAATGGTCTTCTTTTTTTAAGTAAACTAATTCTATTTTATCTATTTGTTCTTGTTCCATATTTTACTCTCTTCAAATTGTATATGGAAGTATACCTTAGTCTTTGAATAAAGTCGAACCAACTCTGATCATATTTGATCCACTTGCGATTGCAAGTTCATAATCACCACTCATTCCCATAGAACAATATTTTGCTCCAAGAGGAATTAGTTCGTCATAGATTTTTTTTGTAGTTTTAAATGATTCTCTGATGATTTTTTCATCTTCAGTATGTGCTCCAATACTCATAACACCTTTTAATCTAATATTAGGACAAGTTTCAAGTATTTGTTTATAAATCTCAATTGCAACTTCTGGAGTAACTCCTGATTTTGATTCTTCGTATGCTGAATTTATTTGAAGTAGGGCAGATAGTTTTTTACCTTTTGCTTCAAGTTTTTTATTTAATTCTTGAGCTAATTCTAGACTATCTAATGATTGAATAAGAGTTGGGTTTAAATCAATTAGATTATTGATTTTATTTTTTTGTAAAGTACCAACAAAATGCCACTCAATTGGTAATTCTTCTAATGCTTCAGCTTTTTCTTTTAAGTCTTGAACTTTGTTCTCCCCAAAAGCTCTTTGTCCTGCATTATAAAGAGTAGCTACGTCATCTGATGTTGAGTATTTAGAAATACCAATAATTTTTACAATATGATGTTCAGAAATTCTAAGTCTAGCACCTTCAACTTTTGTAATAATCTCATCTAAATTTTTTGTTGCAGTTTGTTTATTCATTTTATAGCACCTTAGTTATTTAATAAAATTCTATTTATATCGTTATATATTCCAAGAAGCATTAATCCTCCAAGAATTACCCAGCCCATTATTGTTAAGAACATAAATACTTGATCACTTGGTTTTCTTCTTGTAATCATTTCATATAGATTAAACATAATATGTCCACCATCAAGTGCTGGAATTGGAAGTAGATTTAAAACTCCAAGATTTACAGATATTAAAGCAGTAATTGCAAATAAAGCGATAATTGAAGATTCACTTGCATCTGATATTACTTTTCCAATAGTAATAACTCCACCCACTTCACTACTTGGAATTACACCTTGAATTAATTTTTGAACACCTTGAAAAATCATACCCGAAGCAAAAATAGTTTTTTCATAAGCATAAACTATTGATTCTCCAAATGATAAATCTAAATTAACAATTTTTCCTGATGGTGAAATTCCAATCATTCTTTTTTTGATTTTTTCATTAAACATATTTTGAGAATCAGAAACATAAGGATTAATAGTTTTAGCTATTAGTTTTCCATCCCTTTTAATAAAGAATTTTAATGAAGAATCACTACTTACAATAATTTTACCTATTTCATCCCAAGATTTAATTTCAGTATCATTTATTTTTATGATTTCATCATTTTTTTGTAAACCTGCATGAAATGCTGGAGAGTTTTCTTGCACATTACCAATTTGAGGTGCATAAGTTGTTGCTCCCATCATAGCAATTGCAAAGTATAAAATTGCTGCTAAAATAAAGTTAGCAAAAGGACCAGCAAATAGAATAACTATTCTTTGCCAAGGTTTTTTTGTATTGTATGAATCATCTCCATCTTCTATAAGTGAAGGTTTTGAATCATCTTGTCCTTTCATTTTTACATATCCACCAAGTGGAATTAATGCAAATTGCCAAGTAGTTCCCATCCAATCTTTTGAAAAAAGTTGTTTCCCAAATCCTATTGAAAATACATGAACTTTTACACCAAAATAACGAGCTGCTAAAAAGTGTCCTAATTCGTGAAAAAAAACTAAAAATGATAATACAAGTAAAAATGTTATAGTTCCCACTAAATGCCCTTAATTTTTGAAATAATCTCTAATATATTCATATCCAGAATATAGTGTTAAAATAACTGCTATCCATAATAGTTCAGTACCAAAAGGCCAATTCATAATTAAAAAACCAATAGCTATCATTTGAACAACAGTTTTTATTTTTCCTGCCATTGTTGAAGCTACATTTTTACCCTCTGCAACTGCAACAACTCTAAGTCCTGTAATAAAAAATTCTCTTGAAAGTATTAAAAAAACAGCCCAAGCTGAAGCTCTATCTATTACCATAAGTCCAAGAAAACCTGCTAGCATTAGCATTTTATCTGCAAGAGGATCTAAAATACCACCAAGCTTTGTCATTTGATTCCAAGAACGAGCAATATATCCATCAAAGAAATCTGTTACAGAAGCGATAACAAAAATAAGACCTGCAAAGTAATCAAGCCAAGAAGGGTGCCAGTGAGCAAAGATAGATGAGTCTCTATCTACTAAAAACCATAGCATTAGCGGAGCTAATGCTATTCTAAAAAGTGCCAGTATATTTGGTAGATTTAGTGCTTTTGACATTATCTAAAAGTTGTCCCACCATCAACTATTAAAGTATGACCTGTAATCCATGATGCATCAGCAGTACATAGGAAATAACATGATTGTGCTAAATCTTCAGGTTGACCAATTCTATTTAAAGCAGATAATTCAGCAGTTTTTTGTTTAACTTCTTCATAGTTTGTAAATGCTTTTAAAGCATCTGTATCAATAGGACCACCTGAAACCGCATTTACTCTAATATTCATAGCACCAAGCTCAGTTGCAGCATATCTTACCATTGCTTCAACAGCAGCTTTATTAGTTCCATGCCCAGAGTAGTTTTCAATATATACTAAGTTACCAGTTGATGATAAAGAAACTATCGCTCCTCCACCTATCTTTTCCATTCTTTTAGCAGCTTGTTGTGCTCCACAAACAAAAGCATTTACAGTTGCAGTATAGATATTATTTAATCCTCTAGGTTTTAGTTTCATAAATTTACCATATCCACCAACAACAGCTCTTCCATAAATCATCGCATTTGAAATAAAGAAATCAACTCTATCAAAATCTTTGTCAATCTCTTCGAATAATTCTTTATATTTTTCTGGCTCTAAGATATTAAAAGGATATGCTTTACATTTTACTCCAAATTTATCTTCAACATCTTTACAAATATCTTCTGCAAATTGTTGATTTGAATTATAAGTAAAAGCAACATTGATTCCATTACTTGCAAATTTGTAAACACACTCTTTACCGATACCTTTTGTACCACCAGAAATAACTAAAGTTTTACCTTTCATTTCATTACTCATTATTTTATTACCTCATATTTTATTAAAGTTTCTTCTAATTTTTTCATACTCTGTGCACTTGGTGCAGTTAATGGAAGTCTGTATTCCAATGTATCTAATAAACCAGCTATATACATAGCAGCTTTAATAGGTATTGGATTACTTTCACAAAAAAGTACAGAGTTTAATGCATATAAATCATCATTTATTTTTCTTGCACTTTCTAAATTTCCTGCAAATACATCATTAACTAATTTAGATTTTAAATTAGGAAGAATATTTGATGTTACAGATATTATTCCTTTTGCACCATTTACTAACATAGGAAAATCAATTGCATCATCTCCTGAAACAACTACAAAGTCTTTTCTTTGAGAAAGTAAGGCAATTGAACGTTCTAATGAACCAGTTGCTTCTTTAACGGCATAGATATTTGAAACATCATCATATAGTCTAATAGTAGTTTGCGTTTCTAAGTCAACTGAAGTTCTTCCTGGTACATTATAAAGCATAAAAGGAATTTCAACTGCATTTGCAATAGCTTTAAAGTGTAGATATAGACCTTCTTGTGTTGGCTTATTATAATATGGTGTAATTGATAAAATCGCATCTGCTCCAACATCTTGTGCATGTTTTGCTAATTCACAAGCTTCATGTGTTGCATTTGATCCAGCACCTGCAATAACTTTAACGCCTGTATTTTTACAAGCTGCAACTGCAACTTCAATACACTCTTTATGCTCATTAAATGAAAGTGTAGCACTCTCTCCTGTTGTTCCAACAGGTACAACTGCATGTATACCTTGAGCTATTTGTCTTTTAATTAACGACTCATATTTTTCTAAATCAACTTTTCCATTTTTAAATGGGGTGATAAGTGCAGTCATTGCACCTGTAATAATTTCCATATCTATCCTTTACTTACTACTAAATCTTCTAATTCTAATCTCTCATCAACATTAACTGTATGTTTTGAGAATGTTTCTAAAAAATCCCAAAAACTCTGTTTTGCTTCATCAGAAATTTCAACTTTTTTAAGAACTTCTTCCATACAACCTAACCATTCTCTTCTTGCTTTTTCAGTGATCGAAAACTGTTCATGGGTTTTCATCATATCAAAGTGTCCAACTGCTTGTGTGTAATGTTTAGGTCCACCTGCAGCTTCTATAAAAAACTTAACATTGTGAGCTTTGATTTTTTCCAAATCTTCTTCATCTTGTGGAAAAAAATTACTTATATCACTATCAATGATTAAATCGTAAAAATCACTAAAAAGCTTTATTAAACCATCTTCTCCTAATTCTTCTAAAAAGATAGGTTTAGGGTATTGGAAAGGTGGTTTTTCTCCAAAGTTTGTTTTACTAACTTTGTATTGCATTATTTCTTTTCCTGCTTTAAAATAACTGTAGTAGAGTTACTCTTATTTAGATATTTATTTGCAACTTTAATTAAATCTTTTTTTGTTAATTCATCAACTTTTTTCTCATAATCTAAAAGAGGTTTTATGTTATCTCTTACAAAATATGAACCATATAAAGATGCAACAGAAGTTGAACTTTCAAGTGAAAAAATAAAATCAGCTTTTGTATTGATCTTAATCTTATCAATATCTTTTTTAGAAATATCGCCTTTTTTAATTTTCGCAATTATATCTAAAATTTCTTTTTCTATTTCTTTAGCTTTAACACCTTCATTTGCAACTGCAACAAACATAAAAACACCAGGGTCTTTTAATTCCATATTATATGCATAAATTGAGTTTACTAATCTTTTCTCATCAACTAATACTTTATTTAAAATTGAACTTTTCCCTGAACTTAATAATTCACTAAGTGCAGAAAGTGCAACTTGATCTTTATGTTCAAAATTTGGTATATGATAAGTTATTGCTAACATTTGAACAGCTGAGTCTTTATAAACTGTAACTCTTTTCTCACCATCTTGTTTTGGCTCAATTGTATGTAATTTTGATGGAATATCTTTTTTATTTTTTATTTTACTAAAGTGGTTTTTAACTGATTTGAAAACATCTTTCTCATCAATATCCCCTGCAACTACAACAATTGCATTTTTTGGTTGATAATATGTACTATGGAAATCTCTAATATCTTCAATAGTCCAGTTTTGAATATCTCCCATAAATCCAATTGGTGTCCAGTGGTATGGATGATATAAATATGCATTATTAAAAAGTCTAAACTGTAAATATCCCATAGGGTTATTATCTGTTCTCCATCTTCTTTCTTCTGCAACTACATCACGTTCTGGTTGAAACTCTTCATCTTTTAATGTTAGATTATCCATTAAATCTGCAAATAATTCTAACGATTTATCCATATTTTTTGAAGCTGACTTAATATAATAATGTGTATAGTCAAATGATGTTGAGGCATTATTCATCCCACCAAAACCTTTTACTATTTCATCAAATTCACCAGCTTTTAAATTTTTTGTTGATTTAAAGTTTAGATGTTCTAACATATGGGCAATTCCACTTTTTCCCATTTTTTCATCTCTACTACCAACTTTATAAAATATATCTGTTGAAATTACATTTGAACCATTTTTCATAGGAATAGCTACTATTTGTAGACCATTTTCTAAAGTTTTTGTATAATATTTTGGTAAGCTATTGCTCATTAAATCTCCTATAAAAATTGTAAAAATTGAAATATAGAATAAAAATGCTTTTATACTTTTCATTTTTAATTCCTTTTTTAATTGTTATTTTAAATCAGCTCCAATGGCATCAGTGATATTATCATATCCATCTTTTGCCATTAACTCTAATAATTCTTCATTTATTTTTCGAACCATAGAAGGCCCTTCAAATACAAGACCTGTATATGCTTGAACTAAAGAAGCTCCAGCTTTTATTCTTTCATAAGCTTGTGCACCATTTGAAATACCACCAACAGAGATAAGTGTTGTTTTTCCAAATAATTCTTTTGCTATTTCTTTAAATAGTTTTGCAGATTTTTCAGTTAGACAAGCTCCGCTTAATCCACCAAAATCTTGACAACCAGGAACTAAACTATAATCAATAGTAGTATTTGTAGCAATAATTCCAGCTGCTCCTGCATTTACAGCACTATTACATAATTCAATAGCAACTTGAACTTCCATATCTGGAGCTATTTTTAATAATATTGGTTTACTTGTTAATTCTTTTGCCATTGTAAAAAGTTCAGTAATAAACTTTTCATTTTGTAAATCTCTCAAGTTTGGTGTATTTGGACTTGAAATATTTATTACCAAATATTCACAAGTAGCTTCAAATTTTTTAATTAAAGTTTTATAATCACTAAGCGCAAACTCTTCAGGTGTTGTTTTATTTTTACCAATATTTACACCAATTGGTATTTTATATGGATAAACCTTTTTAAGATTTTTTAAAACTTTATGTGCTCCAAGATTATTAAATCCCATAGCATTTTGTACACAGTTTACTTCAGGGTATCTAAACATTCTAGGTTTTGGATTCCCATCTTGTGGTCTTGGAGTCATTGTTCCAATTTCAGTAAAACCAAATCCTAAAGATTGCATAGATTTTATCATTGTTGCATTTTTATCAAAACCAGCAGCAAGACCAACTGGATTTTCAAATTTAACACCAAAAATTTCCTGAGATAATTTAGGATTAGAAACAAAGTTCTTTTTTTCCATATAATTTCTTGCAATAGAACATTTACCTAATACTCTAAGCCCAAGTTCGCTGATATTATGCGCAGTTTCAGGTTCGAAATTAAATAAAACTTTTTTAAGTGTTTTGTAGCTAAACAATGTTTATCCCTTTTTTAAAATTTAGATATTTTATCTAAAAATCATTAAATATAAGTTTTAACGATTTTTAGACTATTTTTTTATGATTATATATTTAGATATTTGCTAAATTATGTAGTCTTTGATACTCTTTACAAGATTCTAAAAGTTCAGGCTCACTACCCATACAAACTATTTGTCCATCTTTAAAAACAGCAATTTTATTTGCATTCTTAATTGTACTTAATCTGTGAGCAATTACAAAAGTAATACGATCTTTACTAACTTCTTGAATAACTTCAGAAATAATAGATTCACTTTCATTATCAAGTGCGGATGTTGCTTCATCTAAAATGAGTATTTGAGGGTTTTTATATAAAGCTCTTGCAATTGCTATTCTTTGTCTTTGTCCTCCACTTAAATTTGTTCCAAATTCATCAAGTTTTGAGTATATACCTTGTGGTAATTTAGAAATAAAATCAAATGCATGAGCTTGCTTAAGAACTTCAATTACCCTTTGTTCATCTATCTCATAACCATAAGCAATATTTGAAGCTATAGTATCATTGAAAATATATACTCTTTGTGTTACCACTGATACATGATTTCTAAGTGATTGAATATTAAAATCTTTTATATCATTTTTATTAAATAAAATTGAACCTTTTGAAATATCATAAAATCTAATTAGAAGATTAATAACTGATGATTTTCCTCCACCACTATCTCCAACTAATGCAAAAGTTTCACCTCTTAATACTTCAAAATTTATACCTTTTAATGCTGTAAAATCATCATATTTTAATTCTACGTTTTCAAATTTAATTTTGTCTATTTGATTAGGAAAAGGTTTATCTCCTTCTAAAATTGTAGATTTTTGATTAAATATATCTTTTATTCTAATATCAGCAGCAATTGCATCTTGAAGTTGATTGTATAAAGATGATAATCTTTTAATTGGTGTATACAGTGAAAATAGGGCTGTTGTAAATGATAAGAAAGAACCAGTTGTTAATGTCCCATTTATAACTTGAGTCCCTCCTACTACTATTACAACTGCAAATCCAATTGAACCAATTATTTCCATAATAGGAGATACTAGTGAGTTCGTTTTTACTGTTCTTATTGTTACATTAAAAAAGTTTTGATTGTGTTTCTCAAAGTTTTTTAATTCAATATGATTTGTTGAATTAGCTTTTATAAGTTCAACATTATTAAAAGTTTCACTTAGATGTGAAGTAATATCAGAAATTGATTCTTGAGATTTAAATGAAAGTTTTTTCATTTTTTTTGCTAGTTTTGATAAGGGAATTAAAGCTAGAGGTAAAACAATCAATCCATAAAAAGATAATTCTGCACTTTGATATATAGCCACTGCAATTAAGCCTATGATTGTAAGTAACTCTCTAATCATATCTGCTACGTAATTTGATACGGCTTGTTGAATTCTATTTATATCATTTGTAATCCTAGAAATCAACTCTCCACCTCTTTTTTTGTGAAAAAAGGCCATGTCTAGTTCTAAAATATGTTTTAATAATTTATCTCTAATCTTTCTAACAATATCTTGACCAATATATGAAATATAATACTTCTGAACGTAAGCACCTATACCTTTTACTGAATAAATTGCAATAACTAAATAAGGCATTAATTGAAGCATTTCTTTATCTTTATTAATAAAAATATCATCTAGTAATGGTTGAATAATATATACAGTTCCTGCTGTACCACCTGCAACCATAATCATACCAATAACAGCGAAAAAGAATTTAAGTTTGTAATTTTTTATATAAGGTAAATAGTGTTTGTAAAACTCTTTCATTAAAATCCTAGTAATTTATCTATGAGGTCTAGATTATAACTAAATATTGATTAATTACTAAGAATTGGGCTTTTTACTTTTTAAACATTGTAATGAATTTAT
>Ga0193961_1000391_pt1 | contig 16948 bp, 16 predicted proteins | sample FB_4_MG_FD_140371 | JGI IMG/M metagenome (GOLD analysis project Ga0193961, IMG submission 140371) | Microbial mat bacterial communities from the Broadkill River, Lewes, Delaware, United States - FB_4_MG | ecosystem: Environmental > Aquatic > Freshwater > River > Microbial mats | place: USA...
AACAGTGAAAATCTACGTCTTATATCAAAACACAATGGACATATAAACTATCACGGTGATTGTGTCAATGAATATAATGTATATGAAGACACAAATGGAAACAAAGTTGTTGAAATGTTTGCAAGTAATAAAAATCATAAAAATCGCGAAGATGACGATGGCGACGACGATAACTACTATAATGTTTTCAAACAACCTTTTTATTTTGATTATGATGATTTAAAAAAAGTTCAATCAATAAAATGTAAAAATGGTAAAAAAGTTTCGTGGTATTACGATTGTAAAAGAATATTAACTTGTGGAAGAAAGAATATATATATTAAAACAAACTACCGTGGAAAAAATGGTAAGGATTTATATTTACATCAACTTATAACAGGTCATTATGGAAATGGTACTGGGCAGATGAGTGTAGATCATAAAGACCAAAACCCATTTAATAACAGAAATAGTAATTTAAGGGTGGTATCGCAGAGTGTACAGAATCAAAACGTAAGAAAGAAAAACCGAAGAAAAGATGCAAAAATACCTTTACCCGACGGAATTACACAAGATATGATTCCGACACACGCATATCCGAGTAGGAATAAGTACACATTAGTAAGTGGAGAAACCAAATTTAGATATTGTTTTAGAATTGATGATCATCCAGCTCAACAAAAAAAGTTAATGAAAAGATGGTCATGTACAACATCGAATAAAGTAAACCAATTTGAAAAATTAAATTTAACAAAAAATAAATTAAAAGAAATGGATCTGTTATTTAATCATTGGAATAAATTAAAAACAATAAATGTATTCATTCAAAGAAGAAAAAAGATTGAATAAAATGGATGAACTAGATGAACTATATGATATAATATGTCAACAAAACTCTAATGATATCAAAATTATTATTGAGTTAATCGATAAATACAAGGATATAATTAAAAATGATGACGGTACATTAATAAGTCATGCAATTTCGTTAAAAAATGTACCTATATTAAAGCTTTTATTTAGGTGTGGTATTGACCCAAATAAATGTTTTGAAATTAATTATTTAGATTGTGATATTGTTGATGATGGTGAAATTAGTCATTGGTTTAGTACTGATTATGATGTTGAACTTATGTTAAATGAATTTGGTGTTAACGATACAATTTTAATCAGTCCATTATGTTATGCTCTTATAATGAAAAAAACATCGCTTCCAATTATCAAAACAATTATTAATCACGGTGGGAAAGATTTATTTTATTTAAACCCACTTACAAAAATACAAATATTATATGAGTCAGTACCGACTTGCGTTAATCATGATTGGTTAAATAATTTTCTAGATGAAGAGAAGAATGATATATTACACCCAGTTAGAAATGCTTTTGTGTATAAATGTCTTAAAAAAAATATTTATGAAAATATCAAGATATTGAAACCATACGATAACTGGGAACAATATTGGCATCGTCAATGGGATTGGGATAACAACGTTATTGGTTTTGAAAAAGGTTTTTTGACGGTTGTAAATAAATTGATACGAGGTGATATTAATTCATCGTGCTTGTTAAATCAGATACACGAAAGAAATTATAAGATACTTCAATTATTATTAAAAGCAAGAATATTTAATGATGATGATATCTATAATATTATACAAAATATAGATATTAAACTTGAACCATCGTTTTGTATGAAATATGTCGAAGGAGATAGATACAATCGTTGGGGATGGGTTCCTTTAAAAACATCAAAAAAGAAAATGGAAACAAATAAAAAGATGTGTAATTACTTAAAAGAACATTACGATGATATACTCAATAAATACAAATCAACAGTAAACAGTATGTCAAACAATAATAATTTACCACCGGAAATTGCGAATAATATATTGGGGTATTTAATCAAAACACAATAAACACAATGAACACATAACGTCGCGCCCCCGAAGGGGGCGCCTTAGCCTTAAATTAAAATCAATTTAATCAAAATGCGTAAAATTTTTGAATTAATCAATTTTTTTTTTATTGAGTATAATTAAAAAAATATAAAAATCAATTTAATTATATAATGGGAAACAACGATGATATTTTAAGTTTATTGTTCGGCAAAAAACGCCGCAGAAGAAGACGTTCACGCAGCAGAAGTGGATTAAACAAAAAACGCCGCGGTTCACGAAAGGGATCGCGTAAAAGAAGTGGTGTTAAAAAGGTTTCTAGAAAAAAAGCAGGTTGGTGCGTAAAATCCAGCAAAAAGAGCGGAAAGCGATGCGTAAGAGTATACAAAATTAAAGGTAAAGCAGGTCGTTATTACCACAATGGAAAGAAAGTACCAAAGGGTAAGACTTGCTACAAGACCAAAGCAAAAGCAGAAGCTGTTCGCAAGAAGTTGGTAAAGAAGACCAAGAGGAAGGGTTCCAAGAAGTCAAGTAGACGTCGCAGCAGACGTCGCAGCAGACGCAGTTCTTTCGGGGTAGGAGGTAGTTACGTGCCACTAGGTAGTGTGATGTCTCCATACCCATATTCTGTAAACGCAAGTCCACCATGGATTTAAATTTTGAAACAACAAAATAATTAATAAACACGCGCCGCGCCCCCCCGTAGGGGGGGGCGCACGAGTCCCCTTCGGGGACAATCATTATAACATACTTTTCTTCCTAATAAGATATAAAGTGTATTATAATTATTGTTTTATTTTATTAAGTCCGAAGAGACGGCGCCCCTACGGGGCGCCCTACGGGCGCCTTATTTATTCCATCGTCTTATATAATCGGACATACTTGCCTTTAATGATTTCTTATTCCACAGAACCCAACGGGATAAGGCACCAGCTGTCATTAGGTTATTCCAATTTTCGCGTTTACGATGCCGTTTAAGATATAGATATTTGCGTTCATCGTCTTTATGTTTGGTATAATCACTCATTCCCTTTGAACCAAACGAAACAATTTTCATTCGACCCGTCTTGGTATTCTTGAACACTGCGTCATATTTTTTGCCACTTTTTGTACTTTTCTTGAATTTCACGAATTGATACCCTTTGCGGCGCTTCGCGCTCCCTTTGCGGCTACGACGACGTTTCTTTTTTCCGAATTTTGATGTTTTTTCGAGTTCCCATTTATCAAATAGAGTTTTACAAATACCAGTTGATAAAGTATCAATTTCACCTGAAATTTTTGTTTGTTTTTGTAATTCTTCAATAAAGTATAAAGAATCAGCTGTTGCGGCACATTGATTAACATTTTCACCTTGTTTCAAATAAGTAGGTAAATTTAAATACATTGATACAGTTGTATTCTCGTCATCTAAATCTAAAAGTTTACATTGTTTTTTCGTTTCTGTTTCAAATTTTTTCAAGCATTTTTTGTATAATTCTTTACATGTTTCGCGTTGTATACTTGTTTTACAACTTGTAAAGAATTTATTTATGATTTGCGGAGAAATAGTTGTTTGGTAATTTTTTGAACTTTGTTTTGCTTTTAACAATTCCTTGATTGCTAATAAACTTCCTGTGATACCATTTCCTTCTTCTCTCATTACAAAGTAATTTTCATCAGCCTTTTCGTTACCAGCTAAATCTACAAATCTTAAATTACTTTTTTTCCCGTTTTCTTTGTGTATTTTAATATTTACAACTAAATGTGTACGACTTGAATCTGGGTTGTTAACAGTTGCTCTTGTTGGTCGTGCACGAACAAGTGCTAAATAAAATTTTGTAAATATTTTTCGTATTGTATCATTATTTTTTCCTGTTAAATTTAACGTTAATGGTTTGTGATTACCTTGATTTTGTCTATTCTTTTCTATTATTTTAAATAAACCATCGTAATTTGTTACTGTCAATCGCCCATATTCGTAAAATCGTTTTGCAAATAATAATATTAATTTAGATTCAACTTTTACATATATTTTTCCTTCTTTTGTTAATTCTCGTGGTTCTATTTTAAATTTTTTTGGTATCCTTAAATAAACGTCTTTATAAATTTGTGTACCTTCCGATAAAGACAACACAGTTTTAGTAGGAGCATTATACAACATACTATTTGAAATATTAAATTGTATTTTATCTCTATCAGATTTTTGTTGATTTCTCCATACATTGATATCTTTTTCTTCAATTTGTGCGCTTTTTAAAACACTATCATCTATATCGTAATATCTTTGTAAATAATTTTTTACAAAAGATGGTGTTAAACCATCAGTTAAAAGTTTTTCTAGTGGTCTGATTTCACCGCTTGGGTTAAATTTAGTTTCAGGAAATTGTTCAATACCATTTTCCAAATTTGAAACAGATGATGTAATTTTATCTGAACGTTCATATTTATAAATATAATCTCTTTTTCCATTAATATAGTCATTTACTTCTGACACAAAATCTTTTATAGATATATTGGGATTTATTATTAAGTTTTTTACATCCTGATTATATGCTAATAAAGAGTTAAAGATTTTACAATCATAACTATCTTTTCCAAGTGTTTTTTTACTATTATTACCACAATACATATAATATTGCCAAGAGTCTAATTCAATAGTTTTAATTTTCTCTATATTATCTGTTGGGATGTTGTCATTATACTCTGAATTTAAATAATCAAGTACTTTATATATTATACCATAAGCGGGAGTAGCTGAATGGAAATTATCACCGATTAAATTAAATGTTTTGCCTGAACCAGAAGGACCATATGCCATTATAATTGTACTTGCATTCAACGGAATAATATTATTTATCGTATCTTTTATTGAATCATCAAATATATCTTTTGATGTTTCTTCGTTGTAATAAATACGAGAAAAATTGTGTGTTTTATTCGATGAAACCATTAATTTAATATCTTTATCTAAATCGTCAATTTTATCATAACAAATATCTGAACTTGTTGATATATCAAATTTAGTTTGTTTTTTAAATAATACTTTTTTTTGGTTATCTGTTTTACTTACATATGGTTTCAATTTTAAATAAACGCGAACAGGTCCTTTGAAAATTTCAAAATCATTTTTAATTTGTTGGTATTCAATCTTTATTTTTGTTACATCGTTATTATTATTATACTTTATTAGTTTTTTTGTTAAATTTTTTAAAACAATTTTACTTTTATAGAATGTTTCTCTATCTTTAATGTGATTCAAAAAAACTTTATTTAATAATTTTGGAAGATTGTTCATAACATTGTGGATAATACATGTATAAAATAACATTTCAGCAATTTTTTCAGGAACTTTAAAGTGTTTACTCATCTTTGCAATTGCCGCAGCTTGTGCTTGTGCATCTTTTTTGGCTTGTGCATCTGCTTTGGCTTTGGCTGCTTTCGCGATTCGTTCTTCTTCATCTTTGGCTGCTTTCGCGATTCGTTCTTCTTCATCTTTGGCTGCTTTCGCGATTCGTTCTTCTTCATCTTTGGCTGCTTTCGCGATTCGTTCTGCTTCTCGTTGTTGTTTTTTTCGTTCACGTTCTGCTTCTCGTTCATCTTGATCTTCTTGTATTTTTTTAGTTTTTTCTTCAAGGTGTTTCGCTACGTCTTGTTGCAATTCTGAAATAATACTATTTAATTCATTATTCGTTAAATTGTATGTATATATTTCATCAATTTCCAAAAGCATATCTTCTATTACAATCAACTCATCATAATTTAAACCTAATTCATTGAGTTTATTTAATAATTTATCTGTTTGTGATGGTATTTTTCCATCCATTATAGATAAATTAGCGAATTTAGTTTGTATATTGTTTAATGTTTGTTTTGTCAAGTCTTTGAATTGTTCCCATTTTGTTATAATAATATCTTTTGCACCACTCGTGTTAATTTTTAAATTCGGATAATCTACTTTTATATCTTTAATTGTTTGGTTAAATTGACTTACATTTGCATTTATATAACCCGTAAATTTGTCTAAGTTTAATGTTTTTTGTTCTGCAAGTGCTTTTTGAATTTCAAGAAATGAAAAAACTTTTTTATATAATTTAGAAAAGGCATCTTTTTGTGTGTTATATATCTCTTTATCAATTGTTTGAATATCTAAATTAGGCGCTTTTGCTTTTTCGTCAATTTCTCTCAATTTTATATCATTTTCCGCACGTAATTTTTCAATTTCTTTTTTTGTATCATCTGATGCTTTGGTTAAGTCTATTTCCTCGAAACTTTTTGTTATTTCATATGTAAAATTTTCAGATAACCCACAACTACTATTTATTGTATTAATAAGAAATACTAACCCGACTTCATTAAGACTAAGGATTTCTTCGCGTATTTGTTCACAAAATTTTCTGTTTTTATCAGAATTCATTATTTCTTTTTAATTGTTATTATTTTATTTTTTTAATATTTACAAGTTAGTATTTGCATCGATAAGTGTTGTAAATCCGTAAAATAATTTGTTAACATTTTCTCGTAATTTTCAATTTTATAATACTCATCAATTTTCCCATGTTGTTTCATTAAATTTGAAACATATTGGTCGTCGTTTTTGATTTCATCATAATCCTCTTCGATGAGTTTAAATAACTTTTCTAAATTGCTTTCGTTTTCTCGGATAGCTTTGATTGCTTCGACGCTGCTACATCTAACATGTTTTTCTAAAATGATTTGAATATATTCATTAAACGATAAAAATTCGCTGTTATTAACCAGGTCTGGTTTCATTTCATCGATTATAAATTTATAGATATCGAGCAAACTATTTTTTATTTTTTTTTCCTTAGACGTATTTATGGGATATTCCATTATTTTATCATTCAAAATCATAAAATATAATTTTATACGGGTAATGTAATTTATAAGTTTATCAATGATTTTCTTTTTTACATCAAGTGGTTCATAACCTTGCATAAATACATCATATTCAAAACCACAATATATATATTGTTCTAGAATAAGGTGTATGTTTTTTCGAATGTACTCGCGAAATTCATTGAGTTCGGAGTCTATATTTATTTCTTTTCGTCTACGCTTCTTACGCTTACGCTTACGCTTACGCTTTCGACCAATAATAGGTGGAATAAAAAAAGCCATATTTTTATTTATTATAAATAAAAAAAAGAATGGACCGACTTTTAGTAATCATTAACGTTGCGTTGGTAATTATATTAATGATTATAGTCCGCTGCGCGGACTGGGGCGCCCCGTAGGATGGCGCCCTACGGGCGCCTTAATGACGATTACCTGAGTTAATATCATTTGCACCGATTTCAAAAATAAGAGTATGGTCTTTGCCTTTAAAATCATACAAATCGCCATTCAATTTACTGAAACGTATATTTATCCCTTTCAATTCTGCAAGAGGTGCGGGTCCAAAGTTTAATATCTTTGAATCGTAGTCAGCACCTTTTATTCCTTTTAATGTACCTGGTTTACATAATAAAGTTGACCAATTCGAATTACCTTCACCTTCAACAGGAGCAGTTGCCGATGGTTCCCTAAATACAACATCGGGGGCATTTGCATCAAATACAAGAATCGCAAATGCTTTATCTAAAACAGCGTTTGTTGATTCAACTCTGTCTGCACTATCTGATGGACTTGCACCAAAAGATAAAATACAGTACTTGGGAAAATCAGTCAAACAATAATCAAAACGAGAATAGATTGGTGTACTTACCCAATTACCAATACCCACCAAAGCCCCGGTTGTTCCACTTGTTTGGTCTAATGGTGTATAAAGGGGTAAACTTTCTAATGATTCAGAACCATATCCAAGAAGTGTCATTGCAACAGAGTCTTGATATTCGCTTAAACCCCATAGCAATTCTAAAAATAAACTTTGACTATACGTCCCGTCGTCGTCTCCCCTTTGAATTGCAACATTGGTATTTTCACTTGCGTTTGGGTTCGGTGTAAATAGGAAACACGAACCATCATTTGAGTCGGCTACGGAGTAAGGAAAATATTCAGCACCAGTCTGTGGTCCGCCGACAGGTGGTACTAAGGTGCCATTATTAATTGCATCATCTGTTGCTTCTTGTAAAGCCCGAGTGACTTCCCGACAAAGCCCGGGTGCTGAATCATTTGGATGCGCTAAGTCGTATTGTCCTATATTTAATGTTGCGACTAATTCGTGTCCGACTTCAAACACAACTTCAGCTAGTATGTTGGGTTCAACCATAAGGTCAATTGGTATAAGATTAATAAAAGATGCATCTGAATTCGAATAAAACCCCTCAGCGGGAAAATCAATTGAACTACCATACGTTCCTCTTAAATACCCAGAACCCGGGTCAGCGATAACAACTGAATCGATTTTACTATTTAACACAGTGACAGTAATAAGTGCGTTTGTACCACCTGTAATCGCCGGTCCTGTGACTAATGTAAGTGTATCATTTGGAGGGACAGCGCCAAATCCATAAACACCGTCTACATACCCAAACCCAGGATTTTTAATCCTAGCACTCGTTAAGTAATCTTCTACATTAAACACAATTTTATTGTTTTGTGTATTTACATTATACTCTGTTTTTGGTAAAATACTTCCTTTTAACTCTACACTGGTTACATTTTTAAACTGATGTTCAAACTTGATGGAATAATTCGATGGATTGGGAAAAAATTGCCGATTTCTTTCTCGACTATCAATAATCATAATATGGCTACTCCCCGAAATAATTTCACTTGCCAATGGAACCTTGCCTTCATTGTATTTTCTAGCTTGGAAACTAAAGTAATTATTACTTGGGTTTGTAATTAAACTTTGGTCCTGAAACATTATAACTTATTTTATTAATTATCATAGATTATTTTATCTTAAATTAACGGCACTTCTTTTGAATGGATTCTAATGTTAAATCATACAAGTCTAAATACTTTTTTTTGTTGTTTTTGTCCTTCAATTGATTATAATCTGATGTTTTAAATATATTTTTATTTTGCTCGTATGTGAGCTTGTCCTTAATTTTTTGTTTTTTATCTGGATAAAAAACACGAAATATATCTGCTGATAATTTATACAGATTTGAACTATAATGTTTACAAAGTATCTTTGTCCCTGTTGTATTTTTTTTTGATACATTATTGCATTCACAATAACATTGTTGTCGTAACCCCTCGGGATTAATTAAGAAATAAACCCCAACACCAGAGTGTGAAGCACCAATGTTTGTACAATATTTATTATCATGTATTGCACAATAAAACTCGCCCGGTTTATCATTGGGTTTAATCACACCTACTCTACAATCATGCCAATATTTTGGCAAATGTTTTACAATATAATCGTAAAATATTTTTCTTAGTTCTATCTGATCCATTGATGCGATGAATACTTTACCTTCTTTATTTCTAAATGAACTGATGATGCCCCTTTTTTTCATTTTATTCTCCTCGTATGCTGAAACGTCACTCATTGGTATTGGGTTACCGTTTTCATCTTTTGTTTCTTTATGAATATATATTGGTTCCAATTTATAAAAATTAACGATTGAACACTTTTTTAATATATCAACATTCATTGGACCTTTAATGAATTCGTAATGAAACTCTTGTTCATTCTTTGCTTCAATCTTTTTTGGATTATTCAAAATACCATCTTCATGTGGACTGATAAATACATAAGGTGTATATTTTGATTGAATATCTTGTTTATATGAACCAATCATACGTAAGCCGGTATTATAAACTCCACCATCTATAATACTATCCCAACTCGATTTTAATTTTTGATTACCTATTTTTTTATTCAACCCATTTACTATTTGGTTCCTCAAATAGATACAATCTGATTGTTCTAGAATAAGATCAGTCCATATAATATGAAACCCAGATTTAATAAAATCATCGATTTTTCTAGACTTTGAAATACACACCATTGCTGAAATTTGTTCGTCATTTGTAATCTGACAAACTGTTTTCAATATAAATTGAATTTCATCTTTAATATCATCATAACAAATAGGAGTGTCTTCTTTAAAATCAAGATCACAATAAAAATTTATTGTTGGTTGTTTTGTTTCACATACAAAGAGTTTGAACCCTTTACGAATTGACTCAATGTATTTTTTAAAAAATTCATCCATTCTAGAATTTGGGATATTGTATGTACCGCCATCTAAACAAGTATGTGTAATAACACTACCACTATTTTTGGCTGGTATAAAATTATTATTTTTAGCCCATATGCGCAACGGACTGTTGTATTTGTTTTGATAACTCATTTTAATTTTTGTGTTTTGTGTGTGTTCAATATTTAAAATATATTATTTTTAATTTAAAATAAAATGGTAGAACTCGTTGATTCGCACCTAATTGTACCAAAAACAATGAAGCCGTCGTCCTTCCCAAAATCCATTTCCAACGGACACACCGCCCCTACGGGGCGGCGGACACCGAGAATCGGCGGAACCTTCGGTTACACCCCTTCGGGGGTACACACCGCCCCTACGGGGCGGAACCTTTGGTTTCACACGGCGGCTTCGCCGCCTCCTACCAAACCTTTCGGGGTTCTCCCGATAATTTCGATTGTGAAAAATTATAAATCTTTATTTATTCTTTTATTTGTTATCACGTTCTTTATCTTTGGTGTTGTGTTAACAAACCAAATTCCAAAAATAAATCAAAAATGCGCTGAAACAGCACGATAAATAAAAAACGGGGTAAATAAAATGTCTCTTCCATCAAGTACAGTAAACGATCCAATGGGGGGTCCCCCCGACTTGATGAATAAATACGTTGGGAACGGTACAAGTTTAGAACAACTTCGATCTTCGGGGGTACACCCCTCCGGGGGTACACCGCAAATGAGTAGTCAACAACAACACACGGCGTTCCACGGAGCGGAACACACCGCCCCTACGGGGGTACACACGGCGGCTTCGCCGCCACCTATGGAGCATCCACAACAAATGGGTCAAGACAGACTCACACTATTACCACCAGAACATCAATACTACGACTCCGGGGGTCGACAACAATCACATCCACCGCCATCACATGGGTACCATTATTATCCCCATAATGTTAAAAAAAACAGTACCCCCGTAGGGGCGGTGTGTGCTTGTATTCCTTATACAAACGTACAGTGGATTGTATTCGTGGTGATGATATTTTTGTTTATACTATTATCAAATGCGAGTATTTATAAACTACAATCACAGTTTGTACCCATTCAATTTTTATCTGATGATAACCCACCAATTATATTGGTTATTTTTAATTCAATATTGTTTGGAATACTATTTTTGGTCGTCAATAAACTTGTCGGTTCATAATTTTGCGTTTAATGAGATTAAATTAAAGAAATCAATTCTATTGAATTACCGAAATAAACGCGCAATGGCTTTCCAAATTTCTGGAAGAGAAGAAATTCTTATCCCAAGTGTCTTTGAATTTTATTCAAATAAAAAACATATGGAAATATTTAATGAAATTGTTGTAAAGGGTGAGTATATTTCTTTACGTTTATTTGATTATTTTGCAACCAATTATTCAAAACAGAATAAAGTACATATTGATAAGACAGGTACAGATATATATACGGCGTATAAACAAAATCTTAAAGGTTATAAAAAAGAATATTTTGATCCATTTTGTAGAAGAAAACGCATTGCTCTTAGGGGAAAAAACTTTAATATTTCTGAATTAAATAATGTCAAAAAATATAAAAAATTGCTATTTACCTTTACTGAATTAAAAAGTGAAAACGAATTGAGTAAAAAGAATAACGACAATGCAGATATAATCATTACAACGATTGGTCAACTTAATTTTTTTAAATGGTGTATCCAAAGTGATATTATACCATACATATTAAAACATTCAAAAAAAATTGAACAATTAATGAGTTCGAAAAAACCAAAGCCAAAGAAAGTCGCCTTCGGCGACAAGTCTCTTCGAGACGCCGGAGCGGACAAAACAACAAAAAAGACTTCTTCGGAGGATTTAATTACTAAAAATAATAATCAAGGTGTTTATAAAACACGAATGAACTTTACCTTGAAATTTACAAATTAAAATATGAGTATTGTAAGCGTTGATGAAGATCCAAAGCAATTAGAAAAAGGAGGTTTCGATAGAAAATTCGATACTAAAAAAGACACCACTACGAGTGATTTTGATGAACAATACGGTACGAAAATGAATAATTTAATTATCGAAATTAAAAAAAATATCGGTGTGTACCCCCCGGATAATAAAATAATAAATAATTATGATTATGATTTTTTATACAAACTGCGTCAAAATGAATTAATAAAATACAACAACGACAAACGATTTCAATACTATGCGTTATTAGATGGTATTTCCAATTGCGTTTCTTTTCAATATACAAGTGAATACTCAAAAGATAAACAATTTATATATTCACAATTATACCCAGTCGTCTTAGATTTAAATGAATTTGTTGTAAATAGCTGGTTTCGATTTATTCATATACGTTTTCCAAATGTTTTAATAAGAGATGAATACTTTAAATGGATGCGTTCACACAATTTAGACTTCGAAAAATTAAACAATATCAACGTAGTTGTAAACCCATTAATAAAAAAAATGGTAAACGATTCTACGATGGTAAACTATTTTAAAACTGATATTAAAGGCGACGAAAAAAATGTTTCATATAACTTATATTTTCTTGATGATATTGCTCGTCATTTTGAAGATAGCGTAGTAGATTCAATGTACCACGTACGGATAAATACAATTTATTTACAAAAATTTATCGAATCATTTCGTCGATTTCTTTCATAAATGAAGCATTCTGCGGACTAATCACACTCTCAGATTCATTCTCTTCAATGATTTCAGAACGTTTCCAAATATCTTCCCGGAGCGACCCAACGGGTTCGGTTTGTGGACTTAGTGATTGTGTATTTCTTTGGAGCGGGGGGGGGTCACACCGCGGGACGGATACAGGATCCGTATTATCCATTGATTTAATTTCTTTTTCCAATTCAATAATATTTTTTCGAAGTATGGTGATTAAACATTCTAATCTCGAAGTAATATTAGAATCATTGTTATAGGTGTCTTTCAAATTTTCAATACCCGTTAAGGCGTTATGTATGATACGCTCACCCCAAAGCATTTTTAAAAATTCTTTTGGTGAAAAGTTTTTATAAAAGAATTCGTCCGTCTCTGACGTGATGTGGTGTACCCCCGAAGGGGTCCGCCGATTCTCGGTGTGTACCCCCGAAGGGGTGTAACCGAAGGTTCCGCCGCCCCTACGGGGCGGTGTCCGCCGATTCTCGGTGTCTTGTGTACCCCCGAAAGGGTGTAACCGAAATGTTTGTTTTGATTTTATTGCCACTGTAATTAAATTATTTGCTTCATTGATCAGACAATTAACTTGGTTAATAGAACATTCCCTTGAATCTCCTCGATATAACCTTAAAAAAGGTTGATACCATGATGTATTGTCTTTATCAAAATGTTTTTTCTTTGTATTAATTTTATCACCAGGACCTATCTTCCCGATTACTTTTAAGTTAATTAGTATATCGTTCTTTTGTTCTGTAATAAGCGTGTAGTAGCTTGAATTTATCATTATATCTTAATTATTTATAATAATATTATTCTTCTGAAATAACGAATATGTCAGACATTACAACGTCGTCTTTGTCGTCTGTGTCTGTGTCCATGTCCGTTGAAAAATCTGATATAAAACTCGGTATGCGACACTTTGTCGACGTTTGTTTGATTTTGGGTTGTGATTTTTTTAGAAAATGTTCATATCTTGGGTGATTTTCTATTCCTATTTCCTGGTACCTCTGCACTGCTTCCCAAAATACCTTTAAAGTTGGGAAAATTTCTTCAAACCATTTTTTATCCCTATCGATATGAACGACGTTTAGAATGTAATTTTTATCTTCGTTTAAATGAGCGGGTCTGTATTCAATAAATACACCTTTATCTAAATCACATATTTCCATATTCATCAATATCTGTGCTTTATAATGCGCGGGGATTTCTCCCATTTTTATTCTTCGCATCAACGGACATTTTACCTCGATCACGATTCCATCATAAGTAATGTCATCGGGACTACCCGCTAAAAAATCAATCGTTGGGTGCGGCATTAAACCAAATGAAAATCTTTTTTTATTATATTTTTCACAATATAAATCAATTGCCTCATCTTCATACTTTTGACCATGCATTGTGGCTTGATTACCCGTAAAAGGTTTTGATATTCCACATTTTTTGAACAAAATTTCATCAAAACACGCATATTTACTATTTCCTAACACCGAGTCAACGTCACTCGAAGTCAATTTACCTTTTCTTTGTTCAAACCATTCAGGAGAACGTTGTTCATATTGCGGTATCCTTAACAATTTTTGAACTTTATCGTCCACTTGTTCTGTTTTAAGTATTTTTTCAATTTTCTTTGATTGAATCAAATAACCTAATTCTTTGTTTATTTGTTCAATATCGTTTTCATCTTTTGCCTGTTCGATTTTATTTTTGATTTGTCTGGTTCTATTTTCAATTGTTTCGTTAATCATTTTGTTTTTCTAGTTTATTCTTTATATTTTTTGTTTTTAATTTAATATTATTTATCTTTTAAACATTCTTCAATTTTTTCTGTTAAAAATCCTTCACCTTTTTTATTTTTCTGTTGTTTCTGTTTGAAAATATAATATTTTAACAATGATTGTATAACCATCGTGATACCGATCGAAATAAAAATGAATTGAAACATCTCTGAAATGATTAAATGTCCGATATTGTTTTCACTGTCAATGAGTAAACTATTGATCATGAGTGGAATACCCGTTCCGAAAAATACTCCACCGAGTAAAAATTTGTTATGATAAAACTTTTGATTTTCAAAAACTAATCCAACGCCAAAAAGAATTAGTGGTATTGTTTGTACAATAACATCCTCTCTTTGTAATTGATGTGTGATTGAAGTATTTAAATTTTCTTTTTGGTTTAAATTTGGATTTTTGGATATATTATTGATTGAATCTTTAAATAATTTGTATTTTAGAATAATCAAGACAAGTGGAATACCTAATGGAATCAAGTCAAATGCAGTGACTTTTTTTAACTTATTAAATAACAAAAATATAATAAACCATAATGCACAACCAATGATAGTTATATATAAAATTATATCTTCTAGTGATTTTCTATTTTTGATTTTTCCATCTGTATTAAATAAATCCTTGTCTTTGATTTTTGGGATTTTAAAGCTGTATACGATAACAAGTATCGAAATTAAAAAATATAAAACTACTTTAACTTTTTCTTCTTTGCTATATTTGTTTATGTTTTTTATGTTGTTTAGAACGTTTAAATTTTTCATTTTTTATTTGTTTTAATTAAAATCAATAATAAAAATATATTATAAAACACAATGAAATTATTTAAAAGAAATAAAATCAAATATGATAAAATTGGAGCCGGCGAAGCCGAAGAGAAGCCTCGAATATCAAAACCATATAATGTTTCCAAAGGAATTGTTTTTAAACCACGTGATGAAAATGACAATGCGCCGCGAAGCGGCGCGAAGTGGAGACGATGGGTGACTAAGTTACGTAATTTAAATACCGTTAAGTACTAATTTTTTTATTTTAAAACCGTCTTGTACCTCGGTTGATTTTTGTAATTGATAAATTCATCTTTACCTTTACCTTTGCAATTGTTGACGTTTCGTGAATTACATTCTACGATCGAATCAGAACCTTGCACGCAATAGCCTTCTGAATCTTTATGTAACTTTGGAAACCAGTCTTCACAAGGCAAATTTGAACACTTTTGTCCTGGGTTGCAGACGCGTTGATTTGCGCCGGAGATCGTGTATGAATTACTTGACTCTGTTGCGTTTTCCTCGAATGGGTATCCAAAGTTATTGAAACCGATCCATCTTGAAGTATACTCTTGGGTGGTATAATTGGGTTGTCCGCCGATTTTCCCGGGTAAAGGTGACGAAGAGGCAAAATTTTCATCTGTGCTATTTATCATATGCACACCAGCGCCTACTCCTTGTAACGGCAAAAAACCACCTCGTGTCCCTTGTCCAACTTGACCGTAATGCTGTGCCGAAACGTCGCCCGGTGGTTGGGTGTATACATATTTATCTGTGTACAAAGCGTTATATTGCTCGTCTTTATCAGGTTGATTCTTTCCTACGTTTGTAAAACTTTCTAATTGGTTTTCTTCAATCTCTTCTAATGCACACTTGGGGCAACCTGTTTCGCCGCTTGTCTTTTTACAACTGCAACTACACGTGTCTACCTTATTATTTTGTCGGTAATAATAATAACCTCCGGTACAACTTCCACCAATTACCAAAATTAAGAAAAAAACTAATATGATAAAAAGTGCGATCTCGCCCGCATCACTGTTATTTGCCATTTTTTTGTTAAATTTAACTTTTTATTAATACAAATAAAATATTTCATTGCGTTTATATTTAATTAAAAACATTGTTATAGTCTTTAAAAATAAGAATAAAACATTAAGATGAGTAAAGTGTGTAAAGTTTGTAATATTGAAAAAATAATTGATGAATATAATAAAAAAGGCAAAAAGAAAAACGGTGATATTCGTTATGGTCCTGAATGTAAATCTTGTCGAAGTCAATACAATAAACAATACCAAGAAAAGAATAAAGAAAAAATAAGTGTTCAAAGAAAACAATACCGTCAAGATAATAGTGAACATATAAGTATTAAACAGAAACAATATTACGAAGAAAATAAAGATAAGATTATTGAACAAAGGAAAGAATATAGAGAAGAGAATAAAGATAAGATTAAAGAGCAAAGGAAAGAATATAGAGAAGAGAATAAAGATAAGATTAAAGAGCAAAAGAAAAAATATAGAGAAGAGAATAAAGATAAGATTAAAGAGCAAAAGAAACAACATTACGAAGATAATAAAGAACATTATATTCAGTACAAAAAAATATATAATGAACAAAATCATGAACACATAAAAGAATATCAAAATGAATATTATAAAAAAAATAAAAATAAAAAAAAAAAATACTAGAAACAATAAAAAAAAAAAAAACAAAAAACAAAA
>Ga0193961_1000393_pt1 | contig 16901 bp, 17 predicted proteins | sample FB_4_MG_FD_140371 | JGI IMG/M metagenome (GOLD analysis project Ga0193961, IMG submission 140371) | Microbial mat bacterial communities from the Broadkill River, Lewes, Delaware, United States - FB_4_MG | ecosystem: Environmental > Aquatic > Freshwater > River > Microbial mats | place: USA...
CCACGCACCCGTAGCTCAGCTGGATAGAGTAGGTGGCTTCGAACCACTTGGTCGGGAGTTCGAATCTCTCCGGGTGCGCCATATAACAAGGGTTAGCGAGTAACAAACTGCTAACCCTGTTTTCAATTTCCGACAGCCCTTTTCTATGGTGCGTTTTACAACCGTCAACGTTGGTGTTTGGGCAATACCACGATCTTGTATTTTATCAACGGCGGTAATTAATTCCTGTAACTCTGCCGCTGAATAATGCGTGGTTATATCTCCGTCTGCATGACCCATCAATGCTTTACGTGTTTCCTTGGATATGCCCGCCGCTCGAAGTCTTCGGCCAAAGGTGTGACGCAAATTATGTACACCTTTTAAAATTCCCTCTTCTACTGGCAAGCCTGCTTTTTTCCATGCGCGTTTCCACGCACTACCATGCAAGCGACCTAAAGGATTTTCCCGATAGGTAAATATATAATCCTTATGGCTATTGCGCCGTGACTCAATAACACTTCTCGCGGTTTGATTGAGAACAATCACACGTTCCAGTTTGTTTTTAGTGACGTAGGCCGGAAGCACAAAAACCAATTGCTTCAAATCCTTTACATACACTTTCCAACCCCAGCGCAATTTACATATTTCCTGATCACGTAATCCTGTATTTACACCAAATAATGCGGCATCCTGAGTATGGCGCGGTAGCAATGCACAAAGCCTATCTTGTTCCTCCCATGACAACGGATAAGGTTTTGCCTGTTGTCCTTTGGTCGATAATCGACTCAATTGAGCTGGAGCATATTTAAGCCAAGGCATTCCTTTTTCATTACGCCATACCCTTGCTGCACGATTGAGTATGGTTGATGCTACTCCTATCGCATTATTGATCGATTTAGGCGCTAAACCTCGCGCCAGCTCATGATCAACAAAAGGCTTTAAGGTTCCTTCATACACTTGTTCCAAAGGCAACGCACCAATAAACGGTAATAACTGGTCAAGGTGTTCAGCGATTTTACTTGCCGAAGGTTTACGCGCTATATCTTCCAAGTAACGCATTCCCGCTTCTTCAAACAAATAGACGGCCTCTTGGATCCGTTCAGCATCTTCCTTAAGCTGGGCGAGCCGCTTGATCAAGTATTGCTCTGCTTCAATGCGGCTAGATGTTCCCGTGCTTTCGTGTAACTTCCCGCCTTTGGTGTATCTACAGCGTTTTTCAATTTGCCAGATTCCCCCTTTAAGGCGTAATCCTGGCATGGTGTTTCTCTTCTTAGACATCGTTCGTCCTCCATATCTTGAGGTATCGGGCGACGTCCGTTGCGCCTCATATAATCCTCTATCCATACATCAATTTCAAGTCGGTCAAAAGCAATACCTTGCAGACCAATAGGAATCTCCACCAAATAAGGCCGCACCAGCTTAGTAAAATTATGCCTGTCCATGCCCACATAACGAGGGGCATCACGCATACGAATTACGCGGGGGATAAGGTCTGTAGTATTGATTGTTATGTCCTGTTGTTTCATAGGACACATCATGACAAGTCAAAAAATTCTAATCTACAAAGAACGTTTCATTGTTTTTGAAAGCTTATTGACAGAAAAACAAGAAAAATAAAAAGTCAATCACTCAGGCAGGAGTGAGGCTTGTATTCTATGGATTGAATACAGTCAACCTAGTCATAGCAGATAACAGTTGATTCGATTGATCTTTAATACCAAGGCTAGTGCCTATATTGCGTAATAAAGAAAACGGTTAGTGCTAGTGACCCATTATTACCGTTTCCAATAATAATTCTCCATATAGAAGATAAAGGGTCGTGGGATACGAGTCCCGATCAACTAAGGCTAAGATAAGCCGCGTTAAGTAGTGCCTTTGCTAAGGGTGCTTAACGGTGTGATCAACTGAGTGCGTTGTAGTCTCTATAAACTACAATTTATTTCATACTATTTTTCCTCTTTTAAAATATTTTTCATACTGAAAAATGTTTGGATAACTGTAAATACTTAGTCAATATTATTGAAATATTGATTTTTAATTACCGTCTATTTTCGTCATTTTTTCGATCTAATATATTGATTTAACTAACAATAAAATATTGTTCATATTATTTCCTCTCTAAATGAATTAAAAATATTAAGTCAATATTTTCTCAATCTTTCTAAAATATTGGTCTTGTTTCTCTTTCTACATTAACCCACTGTTTTCCGCACAACATCGCGGACTGGTTTTTTGCTCCTGCAAAACCAGCATACACTACGTCCTTGTAGATCCTCGATTGGGCTTCGAGGTTGGGTATTTATTACCGATAATGCAGGTAATAAGGGGTTGATACCGCACAGAAGCGGCATATTCATTACACAGGTATAAACCGCTTGAACAGCAATAGGTAATGGGAGTTGGACTATCAAAGATAGCTTTATGTAACCGAAGGGCAAGCCCTAACGTGGTTAGGTTTGATGATATTAACCGATGACTAACAACTAGCTCGGTTGAGTTTTGAAAGGTATTTAAGGCGGTTACTGCATGTGATCGTCAACCCAATTGGGAAGGCCTTATACGATCTGTCTTGCTTCACAACAAGGTGAAGATCAAGTCAAAACAGTATATTCCCTTTGTATCTTGATAGACAAGCGATTTTTTTCACTTGCCGTTCATGTTGGAAAATAGATTTTTTAATCTTCTTTTTGTAAGTAAATCAACGTTATGGACGTCCGCTCCGCTCCCGTCACTACACCATACTGTCGTAGTAACGGTAGCTATTCCTACAAGCCTGTAACGTTAATGACGTTGTTTGAATGCAATCAGGCAGGTGCTAACACATAAAAAATCACAAACTCACCGCCAACAGTCTACCGACCCCCACCCCAGCCGTAAGGAGCTTACCAAGCAAGCTTGGCACTCCTCCTTGCCCCTGAGGTGAGAGTCGTGTAAGGGTTGGTTATGAGTTTGCAGGATGGTGTAGTTATAATAAAAACAAAGGGTCGCTGGAAATTGAAATATCTACCTACGCGATATAAGAGATTCTAAACAACAACTATATCAATCAATACCATCAATAAATATCTCAACAAAATCTCGTATTTTTCCAATGACGCGCTCCGCAATGGTGCTGCGCTGCTTAAGTGATGGGCGAGTCTCCATGATCTCGATAATTTCATCCCGCAGTGGCGTCTTCTCGGTAAAGAGGTAATTACCTAAAACAATCTCTAAACCCTCAGGATCGAGTCCTTCATCCTCACTCAGTGCAACAAGCGCTTTACGCTTCTCTTCACTCCAATAAGCATCAAACGCTTCACTTACATCGGCACTCGTAGGCATATCGGCAAAGTGCTCTGATATAAATCGTTCAATAAGCTCTTTCTTACTTCTAAGTTGCGTTTCGGTATCCAGAATGTCCATGATGTTCTTGCGTGCCCGCGCTTGCTCTTCTGGTTTTTTGTCCTTCATGTTGCGTAGTAGGCTTATAATGTAGCTAACATTAATTTTGTCACGGCTAATCAGTTCCACCTCAAAATCAATATCATCAAGGATAGAGACTTTTTCCTTCTGTTTTTCACTACGCACCTTGTCGTAAAGATCGAGGTATTTACTACGAAAATCGGCAAAGAGTTGCTCACTCATGGGGAGGTCATTAAAATCGAATTGCGTAAAGCAATCGAGCACGTTCTTAATCCGGATAACCTCACGAAAAGCCTGAATAAACTTTGCTTCGTCTTCTTCTGTGAGGAGTTCATCGACACTCGCAACATCGGGCGTAATCGCTAATAGGTTCTCAACTGCCTGCTCGAATGTTTCAACATAATCCTCGTAAGGTGCAAGAATAATTTCCTCCTGCGCCTCTTTATCAGCGAAAAGTTCGATAGCCTTATCTGTGGCGGGTTTTAGGTTACGGAAGCACACAATATTACCCTGTGACTTCTTCTGGCCTTGTATACGATTGGTACGAGAATAGGCTTGTATCAAGCCGTGGAATTTGAGGTTCTTATCGACATAGATGGTATTTAAAGGCTTGCTGTCGAAGCCAGTGAGGAACATGTTCACGACTAATAATATATCAATCTCTTTACGCTTAACGCGCTTACCGATGTCTTTATAGTAGCCATAGAAGGCTTTGCTGTCTTTCGTCGAGTAATTAGTACTGAACATCGCGTTGTAGTCGTCAATACATTCATCGAGCTTTTCACGGCTATGCTTGTTTACAGGCGCGTCATCATCGGGCATATCGTCCCCTGTACCCATACCATCCGCATCGGCGTCCTCTTCATTCGCTTGATAAGAGAAAATGGTGGCAATCTTTAAGCTGTGTTCGCCCACATCTTTTTTCGCCTTAAATAGCTCATAATATTTTATGAGTGTCTTTACATTAGAGACGCAGAACATCGCGGTAAACTCGCGGCTGTGTGTCTTGCGATCATGGTTGGCGATAATATAATCCGTAATTTTTGCCAAGCGCTCATCGGCTTCCATGACTTCGGCGGTATCAATCGCCTCCACTTCAATATCGACAACCTCATCCTTTTTCTTAAAAGTACGGATATATTCAACGGAGAACCGCAGCACATTCTCGTCACGAATCGCATCGGTAATCACGTAGCTATGCAATTGTTGTTCAAACAAGTCTTTGGTTGTTCGCTTGCCCAAGGCATTTTTTGCGGCATTTTTAACAAAGATGGGTGTACCTGTGAAACCAAACATCTGTACACTGCTGAAATATTCTGTAATGCGCTTATGGGTTTCACCGAACTGGCTTCGATGACATTCATCAAAAATAAACACCATCTTTTTATTTTTTAAATCTTCCATGGTCTTGAGGTGGCGCTCTTTGCTAATAGCTGCGTTGAGTTTTTGCAAAGTCGTCACAATCAAGGGGGTATCATTGCCAAATTGCTCGACCAGCTTGGTCGTATTATTGGTGGCATCAACGCTCCCCTCTTGGAAACTGTTGAACTCTTTGATCGTCTGAAAATCGAGGTCTTTACGATCCACTACAAATACCACCTTATGAACATGAGGACTTTGGGTAAGTATTTGCGCGGCTTTAAAGGAAGTGAGCGTTTTGCCAGACCCTGTGGTATGCCAGATATAACCATTTTTATGGGTGGTTAATACCTGCGCCACAATCGCCTCTACCGCATAAAATTGATAAGGGCGCAAGGCCATCAGTATCTTGTTGCTTTCATTCAGCACAACATACTTTGTGATCATTTTTGAGAGTTGGCACTTCTCAAGAAACACCTCGGCAAACTCACTGAGCTGTGTAATCCGTTTATTACGTTTATCTGCCCAAAAGAAAGTCTGTTTAAAGTCGCGATCTTTAATCGGATTATTGGCGTAATATTTGGTGTTTACGCCATTGCTGATCACAAACATCTGGATATAACCGAATAAGCCATACCCTGCCTCAAAGCTATGTCGGTGATAGCGGTTGGTCTGGTTGAACGCCTCTTTCATCTCAAGACCGCGACGTTTGAGTTCAATCTGAACCAGTGGCAAGCCATTTACTAGGAGCGTCACGTCATAGCGGTTAGTGTATTTATCCGTCATGGTAATCTGGTGTGTAACCTGATACTGATTTTTACACCAATGAATTTGGTTAATGAGTTCTATATAGCCAGTTGTCCCGTCATCCTTTATATAGTCGACCTTATCACGTAAAATTTTGGCCTTCTCGAAAATATTACCGCGCGCTATTTTATTTAAAACTTGTTTAAATTCATAATCGGATAGCAAGGCTTTATTGTGTTTTTCGAACTGCTTTTTTAAATTGATTAAAAGCTCTTTTTCGTTGGAGATGTTAGTCTTATCCCAGCCCAGAGTTTCCAATTGTGCAACGAGCGAGTTTTCTAGCTGTTGTTCTGTTTGTGTATTCATTCTGCGTCCGTATTAAATACTAGATTAAAATCGGTTAGCATTATTTCATAGGTTTCAGGTTCTTGATCATATAACGCTTTGCTATAGATAATACTGTTAGGCATAGGGTGTAATTCATCTATGTAATCATTAAATGCAGCATTGTCATCGTATTCTATTACTGGCTCTGCGAGATAATCCAACCTCTTTAGCATGTAAGTACAAAGACTTTCCGTCACACCAATAATAAGTTCTGCAAAATCTGCATCATTGACTTGATCTTTAAGTGATGCGCGACCATGGGCAATATCCCCATGCTCGTTACGAATTTCGCCAATATATTGAATAATACCCGATAGCCTCTTGCATAAATCAGCATCAGAAAAACCTCGGCCTTTTTGTAATTCATCAAGCGCACGACGACATAGTGGTGATAAGCTCTCGTTTCTATGTGACTCTAACGGTTCTTGGTTAAGCACATGGAGAGACAGCTTTGCAATACCTTCAATCAAGGCTTTACAGGTTTCGATAGAGATATCAGGTTTTTCATCGATATAATTTTCTACTATATCAAGGTGGCTATAGTAATATTCTAAACGATGTCGTTTAGCTCTATGTATCTCCCGCTTTAGCTTTTCCATCTATACAAACATCTGTTGTAATAAACCCTTTTTGAAAGTCTGGGCTTTATCGAGTTCTTCGGATACCAAAGTGATTTTGTTATCAATCATAGAGAGGAAATCAGCGATCTTTTTTTGTTCATCTGAATGAGGGAATTTTGCTCTTTTCTTGCCGTAATCTCTAAAATAAATGTGTGGGATTGTGCTCCCCGTTATGAACGGTCTAAAAGGTAGCTGCGAGAGCCAGTAGTAGATAAAGCTGGTCTGGTTTTCTGATTGTCCAATTATGCTATCAAGAGTTCCTAAAACAGATGATCTTTCAGGGCATAAAAAAACTCTCCCAACTCCAGCTCCATCTTTTACAATGCTAATATGTTGTTTCTCAGATGCGTATGAGTCAATATATCCAGCAATTCCAGACGCGCCATAAACTGGATAGTTACCATACCGCCCTTCTAAACTGTCCGCAGTAACTATAGAGGCTGTCTTGGTAGCTATTTGATTTAATCTTTTTTCCTCCCAATCGAGGAAGGAGTTGCCGTTATCGTCCTTAAATCGAATCTCCTGCGAAAAGAGCTTTTGCATACAGCCTTTTTTATAGTTTTCGAGCAGGCTTTTCTTTTTTTGGAGTTGTGTGATTTTCTCGTCAACCGTTCCTAAAAATTCCGCTATTTTTTGTTGCTCTTGTAGCGTAGGCGCAATATCAATAGATACCTCTGATAAGGATTCTTGCCCGATATTGTAGCGAGTACTGCCACCACTACGAACTGTCATATCCTTACGAGCTTTTGTGGTTTTTAGGAGATAGTGAAAGTACAGAGGTACTTGCTCCTTAATCGGTCTACCACGAATAACAAAGCCTCCGAAGGTCGCGGGTTTATGAGCGTCTATATACACATTACTTTGCCCCACTTCTTCGCGGGTTTCTGAGCTGCGCTGAAAAAGAATGTCGCCATAGAGGACTTCGTTCTTCTTAAATTCATCGTCGGATATATCAACGCTATCCAAAATACGATCATACGCAAGGGGAATGTCTGAGATAATATCAAGGACGTTAATAAATTTATGTCCCCGTCCATAAGCGGACTTGTCTGCATTGACACCATTTTTAAAATTAAAGTAGTTGCCTAGCGTTTCTGAAACCCAATCGTCTTTGAAGTCTGAAAATCTAAGCGTTGGTGTTGTCTGCTCTTGTTTCTGCATCATTCACCCCTTTAATCCGAAAGGTGAGGAAATGCCCAGCTCTTTGCAAAAGCCATCAATGATTTGGTCGGTTTCAACCATTTGCTGTTCTAGTGTTGCGAGTTCTTTTGTCACCGCCTCAAGATCAACAAGCTCCTCCTCTTCAAAGGTATCTACGTAGCGGGGAATATTCAGGTTGTAATCATTTTCTGCAATTTCGGTGATAGGTGCAGCGTAGGCATATTTGTCTATCGTCTTACGCGCTTCATAGGTGCTAACGATTTTAGAAACATGTTCGTCGGTGAGTCTATTTTGATTGCCGACTTTTTTAAACTCCTGCGAGGCATCAATAAACAAGATGTTGTCATCATCTACACGGCATTTTTTAAACACCAGAATACAGGCGGGAATGGAGGTGCCGTAAAAGATATTGGGCGGTAGGCCGATGACGGCATCCAGATAGTTTTGTTCTCTGATAATGTATTCGCGGATGGTGCCCTCGGCTGCCCCTCTGAACAATACGCCATGGGGTAACACAATCGCCGCCGTCGCATTGTCTGCCATGTGATGAATAATATGTTGCACAAAGGCAAAGTCGGCTTTGGTTTTGGGGGCTATGCGCCCGTACTGGCTGAATCTGTCATCGGTTTCGTTGAGCGGGTTATCGCTGCCTTTCCATTTGGCTGAGAAAGGCGGATTAGCCACAATCGCCTCAAAGCGCTGATCAACATGGTGAGGCTCTTCCAGTGTGTCCTCTTGCTGAATGTCAAAGCGAGAAAAATGCACATCATGCAAAATCATGTTCATGCGCGCGAGATTGTACGTTGTGCGGTTAAGTTCCTGCCCGAAAAATTCACCCACTTCTGCTTCTTTGGCAATCCGCAACAACAATGAACCCGAACCACAGGTGGGGTCGTAGGCGTTTCTAATTTGGCCTTTACCGAGTGTGACGATCTTTGCCAGAATACGCGAGACTTGTTGAGGGGTATAGAACTCACCCGCTTTTTTACCCGCGCCCGAGGCAAATTGCCCGATGAGATATTCATAGGCATCGCCGAGTACATCAGATTCAATTTTATCCAGTTCGAAGTCAATCGCGTCGAGGTGGGCGAGCACTTTGGCAATCAGTTTGTTACGCGCGGCAGGCGTGCGTCCAAGCTTGGTGCTGGCAAGGTCTATATCTTCAAACAGCTTGTTAAAATCATCCTCGCTCTCGTTGCCCATGGTGCTTTGTTCAATGGCGTTGAGGATGGATTGTAGGTCTTCGAGGATGAAGTTACCGACAGCCTCTTCGTCGTCCTCATCAACCTTGATGTTCCCTTTCTGGCTAATAGCACTGAACAGCTCGATAGGTTTTAGAAAATAGCCGAGCTTTTCTAGGGACTCCTCTTTAATGGCGTCGAGGTCTTCTTTATCGTTAACGAGGGCGTAATCTTTGACGGTTTCAGTTTCTAGTAATTTGTTGGCAAACAAATATTGTTTTTCAGACAAGTATTTATAGAAAATAAAACCAAGGATATAGTCACGAAACTCATCGGCATCCATTTTTCCGCGCAATTCGTTGGCTATCTTCCATAGCTGCGCTTCTAATTTTTGTTTTTGTTCTTCGGTCAAACTGTTTCCTCAGGTAATTCGTTATTTACCTGAGAATAGTGCCATATCCGGTTGTAAACAGGAAGAGCATACAATCAATATTAATAGATGAGGGGCTTCCAAACACCTATCGTATAAAAAAAAACAGTTATTGAATGAATACTTTATAGTAACCCCAAGGTCGATACCTGATAGCCTGAACTGAACAGGATACTAGCGAGTATTGATAAAATTACCAGATATGCAATCCTTTTTGCGGGACTTCTGTGGGAATCAGTCCAATGTCGTTGGTCATTATTAGGCAGTTAGCAACGGGAATCCACTGAAATTACCAATAAAAACAAACACTTAACTTTTATCGGTCGATTTCATAATACTGGAGTCGGTAGTTAAAATATGTCCATATTTATCATTTCCTTAGATTAAATAGGTTAATGATTTTATCTCGAAGAAAGATAACTTTTTCTATAGGCCAAATATGCGCGCAATGATCATCTTTAATAATACCCTATTTCAACATCAGGTTTCATACTTGTGGGCGCTTGTAGTACTATCTTGCGCATGAAAACAACTATTAAACATCTGCCCTTAGACAAGCAGTCTGAACTAAAACAACTAACAGACATAATTCGTCAGCATACCAACGATATTGTGATGGTCATTTTGTTTGGCTCATACGCTCGAGGGGAATACAAAGAAGAGAAGGATTTAGCACCAGACCGCAAATCTGGTCATGCGTCAGATTATGATATTTTGGTCGTTACCCGCCAAAAAGAGACCGTGGATAATAGTGAGATATGGAAGGGTGTAAACGATGATTGTCACTCACAGCAGTTTAGCGCTATACCTCAACTGATCGTAGATGATATTCAAGACCTCAATATAAAACTTGCCCAAGCTCATTACTTTTATACTGACATCACTGAAGAGGGATGTTTTCTCTACAATTCAGGCGAGTTCGCCCTAGCAGAAAGACGCGAATTATTACCGGCTGAACTCAAACGCTTGGCTCAAGAGCATTATGATACCTGTTTTACCAGTGCTACTGATTTTTTGAGGTCTACGAATTTTGCTTATCTAAAGGCAAATTAACCAAAGCAGCCTTTTCACTCAATCAGGCTACGGAATCTGCCTACAAAACCGTCCTGCTGGTTTTTAATAATTATGTGCCTCACGAGCACTACTTATCACTGTTGGGCAATATGGCAGAAAAAGCACACCCAGCTATTAATGACATATTCCCCCAAAAGACTAAGCAAGAGCGCGATCAACTAAGGCTGTTAGATTACGCTTATATTGGTGCTCGCTATGATACGAAATTTAAGATTAGTAATAGCGATTTAGAACCATTATCCAGTCGTGTAAAAAAACTCTTAGGTCTTACAAAAAAAACCTGCAAAGAAAAGATTCAACGCTTTTAAATGTTTATTTTCATTACTTCCCATAAACTGAAATAAAAAGACTAATTGTCTGAACAGAATAGCCTGCCAAGTATTGTAGTTATCGGTTTGTATTTAATTCTAGTTTACTGAGTAGTGCTTTAAATTCTTCTTCTGGAATGCCTTTGGTTGCGTACTTAATAAATCTATCTTTATCGCCACGTGTAGTCGGGATAATGACTTCAAAGAGAGGCTCCTGTGGGTGGCCTTTTGAATTTCCTGATTCATAAAAATAGGCAGAGATGTCACCATTTTTGAATAGAAATATTTTATTAGATTCTTGCAGTAAATCAAAGCTAAAATCTTCATCAAAAAAAGAAACGCTTATAGATTCCGTTTCACCATAGTAGTAAACATTTTGAAACGAGTTTTTGCCCATTGTAATGGGCGATCCAATAGCAGAAATATCACCAAATAGAGGGATTTTAATATCATTATCAATCAGATAGTGATGAATCACTTTTCGTTGTGATGTCGGCAATAGAAAAACTTGTTCAGCAATTTCCTCACAAGGTTCATTACCACAGTGTATTGAGTTACCCTTGCTATGACCATAAACGGGTATTAATACTGCCAAAAAAAGACTGACGAATATAAACTTATTCATAATACTTGTATTTTTCCTATAATATTATCGTTGATCTAATCGTTCTTTTAGCTCTTTATTTTCTTCTCTAAGCTTTTCCAGCGCATAGGAAACTCTTATTGTTATAATGAACATGATTAGAAAAATCATAATAATATAAACCCAAGGCCATTCAACTGGTTCCATTCCATTGGCAAAATACCAACCAAATACTAAATGGGCGAATATAAGACCGCCAAACACTACAAAGCTTGCCAGTTTTTTGAGAGAAAATATTTTTTTATTGGAAGGCATTAGTAGTAATTTGAAGCTTTTGGTTTAATGTTAGGTGTTCTTCTATCCATTTCTTTCTTAGCGTTTTCATATTGTTTGCCTTCTATGTGTGCCCATGTGCTGGCAACAATAAAAACCCAAGATTTTCTGCTGATCTTTCCTGCGCTCATTTTCTCCCATAGAATTTCTAAAGCACTTATAACAGTTGCGCCAACACCGACTTTGGTGAGAATTTCTTTCATTTTTGAATTGCCATCAAAAATATCTTGCAATTCATTTGTTGTTAAAGACCAAAGCCACCACCTTGGCTGAACAGACATATCCGTACAAAACCAAATAAGTTCGTCTTTATCCGTTCTATGAATGTGATCTTCATTGCGGATCATTTCTATAACCTTATTTTTTTGGAAACGGTTGAGGTGTCGATAGAGAATAACCCCGCATAATACTGTTAAAGTATATTCATCCCTCTTCGTTTCATGTGCTATTTTAAACCGCAAAATATTCGCTAATGTTTCTACGGCTTCAGGCGTTGTTGTGGGCAGCTTATCAGGGTGATAAGACAGATCCTGCATTGTTGGTAAAGTGACAGTAGCCATGAAGGTATCTCCTTATATTTTTGTATTTGTCGATGTATCAAAACCAACAGCGATAGGTGCTAGTGCGATATTGTCCTCATCATAAGTGATGTATTTCATCTCAATACCAACAAAGCTGATTTTAATTACTTCTATGGGACGGAAGGGGCTAGACGCTTTTACAGCTACGTCATAATGGCTAATGATCGCATTTTTAAGCTTATAAACCATGTAGGTATCCGTCCCTTGTCCTGCCCCCGTTTTTGTAAGATGTATTTCAACATCTTTACCTGTCCCGCAGCAGGCAGCCATAAATGTTGATGGCGTAGCTTTATCCATGTGTTTATAAAGAATTAAGTCTGAAATAGAGGCGTTAGAGCTTTCCCTATCACCTCGTGTGGATGTGCTAGATGTCACTTGTCTACCACTCTGCCATTTAATGCTGTCAGCGACAACCCACCCTTGGTGGTGTTTATCCGAAGCGTCACCCTTGATATCGGGATGTTGAACAAAAATACTCATAAGCTAATCCTGCCTATAGACTTATATTATTTTGCAAGCGCCGAATATATCACACTGTTTTTTATAATTCTGTGCGATAAAACTTACAATAACCACTTGTTTTTTAAAAAAATTGGTCGTGCGTTGGAATGCACGCCAAAATTGAATGTATTTTGTGCAGAGGCAAAAATTTATTAGATAGCGAAGAGAGTTATAAGACAGAAGTAAGATAAACCTTTCCGACATTTTTCCGACAACAGTCCAACTTTGTTATACCTTTTCCGACAAAACGAGCAACGAACGTACCCAACAGGGTTAATAAAATCAATAACTTACAATTGTTAGAGTAGCTTCGAACCACTTGGTCGGGAGTTCGAATCTCTCCGGGTGCGCCATACTATCGATAAGGGTTAGACAGTTAATCACTACTAGCCCAGTTTTATATTCCCTAAATTTTTCCTCCATGCTTTTTCTGCGGTACGTTTAACGACTGTTAGTGTCAGTGTTTGTGCAATATTACAATTCAAAATTTTCTCAACCGCTGTGACTAGCTCCTGTAACTCTGCCGCTGAATAATGGGTTGTAATATCACCGTCTGCATGACCCAATAGTGCTTTGCGCGTTTCATTAGAAACCCCTGCTGCCCTTAGTCTACGACCAAAGGTGTGCCGCAAATTATGGACTTCTTTTAAAATCCCCTTCTCTATCGGTGGACCCGCATTTTTCCATCCCGTTTTCCATGCGCTGTTATGCAATCGTTGTATAGGGTTATCAAGATAGGAAAACACATGGGTTTCATGGATTCCCCGCTGTGACTCAACAACTTCTCGTGCCGTTTGATTGAGCACCACCACGCGTTCAAGATCGTTTTTGGTAATCTCTGCTGGAAGTACAAACACCGATTGGCTTAAGTCTTCCACGTAGATTGTCCAATCCCAACGTAGTTTACAGATTTCCTGATCACGCAAACCTGTGTTCACACCGAATAATGCAGCATCTCTTGTGTGCACTGGCAGTAAAGCACAAAGCCTGTCCTGCTCTTTCCATGACAGTGGATAAGGCTTGGCCTGTTTTCCCTTGGTAGATAATTTGCTCAATTTTGCCGGAGCATACTTTCACCAAAGTGTCCCATCATCATTACGCCAAACCCTAGCCGCACGATTAAGCACAGTAGAAGCCAACACTATAGCGTTATTGACCGACTTAGGCGCAAATCCACACGCCAGTTCATGATCAACAAATGGCGTAATAGTCCCTTCATACACTTGCTCCAATGGTAAATTGCCGATAAAGGGCAATAACTGGTCAAGATGCTCTGCCATTTTTCTGCCGAGGGTTTATGCGCTATATATTCCAAATACCGCAAACCAGCCTCTTCAAAGAGATATACATTTTCCTTTGCTCGGCCAGCGGCTTCCTCAATTTCTGCTAATCGCCTAATAAGGTAGCTTTCTGCTTCAGAGCGGCAAGATGTTTTCGTGCTTTCTCCGAGCCAGCCACCTTTGAGGTGCTTAAAGTGTTTCTGGATTTGATAGATGCCCCCTTTGAGGCGTAATCCAGACATTTTGTTACGTTTGTTTTGCTTTGACATCGCTCGTTCTCCATAGCCTGAGGTATCGGGCGGCGTCCATTGCGCCTCATATAATCCTCTATCCATGCGTCAATTTCAAGCCGATCAAAAGCCATACCTTGTCTGGGTCGTATTATTCGGTAGTTATGTTCGTGGCACTTATGTGGCAGACCCTGTGAATGGCGATATCAGTGATTTTGATATTTTAGTGGCAGTCAATGGGCGTGAGTTAGCCGATGATACGAGTCTATGGTATGGCATAGAGGAAAAGGCAGACCAGTTAACACGAACGCCGTTAAACCTGATTGTCCATACTCATGAAGAGGTTGCTCAAAAGTTACAAGAGGGACATTACTTTTTTAAAGATATCCGTACAGAGGGTATTTATCTTTATACTTCAAAACCTGATAAAGGGTTGCCAGTACCTAAACACTTAACCAATACAGAAAAGCTGCCAATTGCTCAACAACACTATGACCAATGGTTTAAAAGTGCAAACGGCTTTATGGTGGCATATAAGGCTGTATTGGCCACTGATGATTTAAAAAACTCTGCTTTTCAGCTTCATCAAGCAACGGAACGCCTCTACGCTTGTATTTTATTGATGTTATCCAATTATCGTCCAAAAACGCACAATATTGAACGTTTGCGCAATATAGCGATTCAACACAGCAACCCTGATAGTCTATTGATGTCTATTTTTACTGGTGAGGATCGCTTTTAGCGCCGAAGTTTTCAAAGACTCAAAAGAGCGTATATTGATGCGCGTTATTCTGAGCATTATGCAATTACATTGGAAGAGTTAGACTGGCTTGAAAAAGAAGTAAGCCGTTTACAAGATGCTGTTCAAGCTATCTGTGAAAATCATATACAACAATTACACATCACCTCTGATTAAATTTCCCACACTAATTCTGTTTTATGTCGCAATACTAACGTGATATTTTTCACAAAAAAGCGCTTAAAATGATGCATTTTGTGCCGCTCAAAACAAAAGCGACCATTATATTGACCACATAATAGCTTTTTTATAGAGTCTGCTTGGTGCTAAGTGTCAATCAGGGTACACGGAAGCATTATTGATTAAGACCATTAACAGACAGGAACAAACATCATGAGTGTATTTTTAAACTACGAGGGAATTAAAGGGGAATCATCTGATTCAGGTCATAAAGATTGGATTGATGTCGACTCTTGGGAATGGGGTGTAGAACGTAAGATTACATCCTCGACATCAACTCAAGGTGATCGTGAGTCATCCAATGCCGTTATCAACAACCTAAACATCACTAAGACAATGGATAGCTCATCCAACCGATTATTTATTGAATCTTGCTGTGGTACAGGCAAAACTGTAAAGCTTCACTTAACCAAAACAGGAACCGGCTCTGGTGCTGACGTTTACATGGAATATACACTGAAAAATGCATTGATCAGTAAATATAGTGTTGGTGGAGTCGCTGAAGATACTGATAGGCCTACGGAAGTCATTATTATTAGTTTTGTAGAGCTAGAAGCGAAATATATCCCATACGATGAAGATGGTAATGCAATTGCACCGGATGCAGTAGGCTTTGATACAGCGACCAATACTAAAAAATAACAGGACTTATGTCTTCAAATAGCGGCTATCGCCCAATATGGAGACATAATTATTTTCGCTAATTGAACAAACGAAATGAAAACAAGGAATTAATTATTATGGTTACATTAGAAGAGGTTTTAATTGAAACTGGTGAAATCGACAAATTTTTTGGTGACACTGCCCCAGTTAATCTTTGGCGAGCAAGAAATTTAAGTAAAAAAGAGCTTGGGCTATTTGATTTAGTAGAAGAAGAGCAAGTAAGAAATGGTAATGTAAGACCCGCTGATATTAAGATTGAAGGTGGAATTGTTAGGATCAAAGATAGACCCCGTGGAGCCAGTACTTTTGACAAGCCTGATATATTTAAAAGAGGAAAATGGGAGTATTATAAGATACCAAAAGGCATGAAGTTACCTAAAGGTCTAGTTATTGTTAAGGATAAATATAATAAGCATTTAGATGCAACCCATTATACAATTGCCCCTAAAAGTGAAATGCCTATTGAGCTTTTTAGAATATTACTGAATAAGTTGGCCGCCCAAATACAAGAGAGTGTTGCGTAATGGAGATAAAAGATCACTGGATTCCACTGATATTACAATCAGTCAATGAGTCGATGAAATATAAGCAGATGTTATTACAGAGTGAAACCCTAAGAGACATCGAAGATCATGAAGAAAGCTTAGTTTCTTTAGGTGAATTACTAGGTTATCTTCGTGATGAATATTCCAAAAATCAGGATAAATTCAAGTTTACACCTGAAGAAATATTGAAAGACGAAGGCTAAATTTATCTAAGCTCTTGAAGCAGGTAAAAAATACTGTTTAATGAAAACAATCAGGCTTCATCCAAGCCCAATAGCTTCGAACCACTTGGTCGGGAGTTCGAATCTCTCCGGGTGCGCCATATAACAAGGGTTAGCGAGTAACAAACGGCTAACCCTGCTTTCAAATCCGACACATTCCCGACAGCCCTTTTCTATCGTGCGTTTTACAATCCTTCGCGTTGATGTTTGGGCAATTACTTGATCTTGTATTTTATCAACGGCGCAGATTAACACCTGCAACTCTGCCGCTGAATAATGCGTGGTAATAATATTCCCGTCAGCATGGCCCATCAATACGTTGTCAAACAGTTCGGGC
>Ga0193961_1000397_pt1 | contig 16854 bp, 21 predicted proteins | sample FB_4_MG_FD_140371 | JGI IMG/M metagenome (GOLD analysis project Ga0193961, IMG submission 140371) | Microbial mat bacterial communities from the Broadkill River, Lewes, Delaware, United States - FB_4_MG | ecosystem: Environmental > Aquatic > Freshwater > River > Microbial mats | place: USA...
ATTCCACTTATTTCCTAACATAACTTCTTCAAACTGCTTAGTTATAATATCATTTGCTACGTCTTTATGATAAAGTTCTCTGTAATCTTTTTCTAAAATATCTTCATCACTATAGTTGCCTAACTCTTTTAAAAAGTCATTTGTAAAAATAAGTTTACCTTTTAGATCAAAAACAAAAACAATCGCAACTTTATTTATAGTGTTAATATACTCTTTTATCATTGATTGATAATTATTTATAACACTTTCATGTTCTACTTTTTTAGCTACTTTTTCAATTTTAATTAGCAGTTCATTTAAATTTATAGGTTTTATAAAATAATCGTGAACACCTTGTTTTAAACTATCAACTAAATATTCTTTATCAGTAAAGGCTGTAGTAAAAATAAAAGGAATTTTTAAATCTTCATTTCTGACATTTTTTAATAATTCAACACCATTCATAACTGGCATACTAATATCACTAATGATTAAATTAATTTCATCTTTATTTTGATTATATTTATCTAAACCATCTTGACCATTTTTTGCAACTATTATTTTTTTAAATAATTTTTCAATAGTAGTTGATAATTCTTTTGCGATTAATTCATCATCTTCAACATATAAAATAGTGAGTTTTTTTAAAAATTCTTTATCCATTTTCTCTTTATTTTGCATATAGTATTTTAATACTGATTATCATACTATAAATTTATTGATTTTTTACAATTTTGTCTATTTTTTATTACTTTTTTTGACAATAAAATTATAAAAAGTTCAATTATTGTATAATAATAGCCAATTAATTAAGAAGAGGAATAAAATGGTATATATTGAAAAAACCAATAAAAGTGTTCAAGAAATTGTTGATGCTATAAAAAACATAGCTTCAGAATATAAATTTGGAGTACTTCATATTCATAATGTAAAAGAGACACTTAGTTCTAAAGGAATTGATTTAAAAAATGAGTGTCAAATACTAGATGTTTGTAATCCAATAGTTGCAAATGAATTTTTAACTCAAGATATGTCATTAAGTTCTATTATGCCTTGTAAAATATCTGTTTATACAGATAATAATGAAACACATATTGCTATGAACTCTTTAGTTCAATTAGTAGATGATATAAATCCAGACTTTATAGATCTTGCTCAAGATACTCAAAATAGTTTACTTGAAATTATTAAAAAAGTTATATAAGGTTGAAAATGTACAATCCTATTTCATGTGAATTTTTCGACCAATTAAATGTTGCAATGAATAGAAAAATTCCTTCAATAATTGTTTACTTAGATAATGATGAAAAAAAAACAATCAAAGGTTTAATAGAAACTATGAGTGTAATTGATGGTAAAGAGTATATGATACTAACTACAAAAGAGCAAATAAGACTGGATTCAGTCTTAACTTTCAATGGCAGAAGACATAAAGAAGAAGAATGAAAATAGACCAAAATTTTATAGATTTAATTTCATATAATGAAACATTAAATAAAGAACAATTTTATATATTAGGACTACCATATCCAGCAATTAAAAATTGGAAACAATTAGCACTTACTGTTGAAGTATCAAGAAATGATGCAAATTTACTGATGCTTTTGAAGGGGCCTTTAAATGAAGAAGCACAAGAACAAATTATAAAAAATTATCACACGGTTTTAGATTTTAATAATATTAAAGCTAAGACAGTACATGAACGTTCTAACGAAGAGGAAAAAGCAACAAAAGAAGAATCAGCAGAAGATGAATTTATCAAAATTTATTGTGATGGGGCATGTTCAGGAAATCCTGGTGAAGCGGGAAGTGGATTGGCTATTTATTCAAATAGTAAAAAACCTGTTTTACTTTATGGAGCCTATGAGCAAGAAGGAACAAATAATATAGCAGAGTTAAATGCACTTTTTCAAGCTTTAACTATTGCACAACAAACTCATAGTGAAAATATTATATCAATATTTTCCGATTCAAAATATAGTATTGATTGTATTACAACTTGGGCTTACGGATGGAAAGCTAACGGTTGGAGTAAAAAAGGTGGAGAAATTAAAAATCTTGAACTTATTAAATCTGCACACAATTTATATGAAAAGATAAAAGATAAAATAGAGATAACTCATGTAAAAGGTCATGCTGGTATTGAAGGAAATGAACTAGCAGATAGAATGGCTGTATACACTATAAAAGCAAAAAACAAGAACTTTGAATTTTATTCATATAATGAAATAGATGAAGTATTATCTTTAAAATCATAATCTAATATGATTTTAAAGTTTTATCTATTAACTTAACTTTTCTGGTTTCCCTAAATAAAATCCTTGTGAAAAATCAATCCCAATATCTTTAACAATATTAAAAATATTTTTATTACTAACAAACTCTGCTATAGTTTTTATATTTTGACTTGTACAAAAAGTTTGAATTGTTTTAACTAAATCTAATGAATATTTATCATTTTCAATATTTTCAATTAAACTACCATCTATTTTTATAAAATCAGGTTTAAAAATCATTAGTCTAGAAAAGTTTGAATATCCAATTCCAAAGTCATCAATTGCAATTTTAACACCAAACTTTTTAACTTCATCTATAAATAACTTTATAGCTTCTACTTGAGTTATATTTTCATCTTCTAATATTTCTAAAGTTAATCTAGAAGATAATTCTTTATTAGCATTAAGTAATTGAAGCATTTTTCTTCTAAATTTTATATTTTCAATATCAAATGAAGAGATATTTACTGAAATTTCCTTATCTATTTTTTTCAATTTAGAAAAAGTATTTTTAAGTACACTACTTGTTATATGATGATAATATCTACCTTTTTTTGCTATTTCTAAAAATATATCAGGAGTAATAATCTCATCATTAAATTTAATTCTTACTAAAGATTCATATTTAACAATTGTGTTTGTTTTATTACAAATTATAGGTTGATAATAAGATTTTATATTTTTATCATTTAAAGCATTTTTGATAAGTTCTATTATACTTATATTATAAATATACTCTTTTTCTTTTATTTTATATTCATCATCAGAACAAATAAAATTTTTATGTTTTTCTTGTATCTTATATAAACTACTCATTATATTTTCATATATATTTTTTTTTCTAGTTGCATAAGATAAAACAGCTTGAATATCATATTTATTATCTTCAACTTCTAAATCATCAAAATTTAAGTCTCTATAAAACTTTTTTAAGCAACGATTTAATTCATTTTTTTCTAAAGAAGAATTTTCTAAATCCTTTAAAAAAGCAAATCTTCCATTTGATAACCTATATACTTTATCAAAAATCAAAGACTCTGGCAAATATCTAAATATTTTTTTTACAAATTCATTTTTGATAGCATGTAAAATATCTCGATTATAAATTTTTTTTAATTCAATATAATTTTCGAACTGCAAAACTATTAATACTGGTTTCTTTGCATCTTTAATATCATCAATTAATTGTTGTTTGTGATTTGTTATATTTGTAATATCATATCTTAAAGAAATATACTCAATTATTTCTCCATTTTCATCTAATAAAGGATTTATTAGAGTATCTACATAATAAGTTTTACCCTCTTTAGACCTATTTTTAAGTCTTCCTTTCCAAGGCTTTTTATTTGTAATTGTCTTCCACATATCAGCATAAACACTATTTGGAACATCTGGATGTCTAACAATATTATGATTATTTCCTAATAATTCAGTTTTTGAATAACCTGAAATATTACAAAATTTATCATTTACATAAGTGATATTACCAGCTAAATCTGCTTTTGTAACAATAGCACTAATATCGACTATATTTTTATACTGTTCTAAAAGGTTTTCCAGATAAGTATAAATATTATTATTTTTCATTATATCCCTTATATTATGACCAATTCAAATAAAATTCCCTACAATATAGGAATGAAAATTATTTAATTAACTTTAGCTAAAAAATTATTAACTTCAATGATAATTTATTTTATATCCCTACCATTACAATATTCTACATTTAAATTTCTTTACATTATCTTTGATTTTTTTATTAAAGTGGATTTGATGCTTATTTTGATACTATATTATAATTTTTAAAAAGGGTAAGAATAACTATGATTGAAAAAACAGGGTCAATATTAACAGTAAGAGAAGATATCAAAGTTTTTGATTGTACTATTAGAGATGGTGGATTAGTAAATAACTACCATTTTTCAGATGAATTTGTAAAAGCACTTTATGAAACTTGCGTTGCTGCTGGTGTTGATTATATGGAAATTGGTAAAAATGTTTCTCCAACAGTTATGAGTGAAGAAGAATATGGAGCTTGGAATTTCTGTAAAGAAGCAGATATTAGAAGAATAGTTGGTGAAAATAATACTAATTTAAAAATCGCTACTATGGCTGATGTTGGAAGAACTTTAAAAGATGAAATTCCTCCAAAAAGTGAAAGCGTTGTAGATATGATTAGAGTTGCAACATATATTCATCAATTACCAGAAGCAATTGAGTTAATTGAAGATTTTCATGCAAAAGGTTATGAAACAACTTGTAATATTATGGCAATTTCAAAATCATTTGATGATGAGTTAGACCAAGTTTTAGAAACACTTAGCAAAACAAATGTAGATGTTATTTATATAGCTGATAGTTTTGGTTCATTTTACCCTGAACAAATCAATAAACTAACAGGTAAATATTTAAGTGTTGCAAAAGCTGCTGGTAAAAAAGTGGGTATTCATGCACACAATAATCTAACACTAGCTTATGCAAATACACTTGAAGCTATGATTTATGGAACAAGTTATCTTGATGTTACTGTTTCAGGATTAGGAAGAGGTGCGGGGAATTGTGCTATGGAATTATTATTAGGTTTCTTAAAAAATCCAAAATATAAATTGATTCCTGTACTTAAATTTATTGAACAATATATTGTTCCTTTAGAAAAAGAGTTAGATTGGGGGCCAAGTATTCCTTATATATTAACTGGACATTTAAATGAACACCCAAGACCTGCTATGAAAGCAAGGGATGAAGGTGACACTCAATATGTTAACTTTTACAATAAATTAACAGAAGAGTATAGTTAATAGTTTTTTAAACTAATAAAGGGGATTAGTTTATACTAACCCTCTTTTTTATTTTAAGAGTTCTTTGTCCAATCAAACTCCATTTGTTTAGCTGTTTTTAAAGCTAATTCTTCACCATAAATTTTACTAACTAAATGCAAACTCATATCAATTCCAGCAGAAATACCACCAGAAGTTACTACATTTCCCTCATCAATCCATCTTTTATTTGATATAACTTTTAAACTTGGATAACTAGATTGCAAGTCATCTATATCCTCCCAATGTGTTGTTACCTTATGAGTTGTAATAATATTTGCTTCGGCTAATAAAAAAGCACCTGTACAAACAGAAGCTGTTAATTTAGCATTTATTGAACTTTTTTTAATCCATTTTATCACATCACCTTTTTCTAACTCTTTATTATGAACTCCTCCAACTACTATTAAAACATCAATATTTGGTGCATTTTCAAATATATGATTGCTATTTACTTTAAATCCACCTCGTGCTGTAACTTGTTCATCTTTTTCGCTAATTAAAAGTACATTAAATTTTTTTGACTCTTCTAAAAATCTTGAAGCTACTGAAAAAACTTCAAATGGTCCTACAAAATCTAAAACTTCTGCATTTTCATAAATATAAATTCCTATATTCATTTTATATTCCTTTTATTATCTAATTTCTAAATTGAATTAACAATTTTAATGTTTTTAAATCTTTTTTTGTACCTCTTAATGTAAGATTTTCACAAACTCTATTAAATCTCTCTTCATTAAAGTTTTGTCCTAAACCAAATTTTGCACTTATATTACTTGAAACTAATTTATATACACAAGTTGCATTTATAGCTTTTTTATATATTTCATCATTAAGAGGTATGTATTTGCCCTCTTTTTGTAATTTTTTCATTAAAGATTCTAAAGCATTAGCTTTTTCATCATAATTTTCTACAAACTCAATACTACCCTCAACTACAATTGACTTATACAAATGTGTAGCAGGGCAGGCTTTTCCATCATCTGTACTAAAATATGAAGGAAGTAAAGAATAAGTTTCAACTACATTAAAAGAGGCATTTGAATTTTCTTTTATCAAATCAATTTTCTTTCCTTTTTTTGCCCCATGAAAATAAATCTCATCATTTGCCATTACAAAATTTAAAGGTAAAATATACGGTTTATTATCATTACATAAAGATAGTGTTCCATACTCTGAATTTGAAAGTACTTCATCTATCATATATTTATCTGTCACTTCGAAAACTTTTCTCATATTTACTCCTATTAATAATTTTTCTAAATTTATTTTGGTAATATATCATTTATCTGTACTTAAAGTAAGTGCCAAATTATTTAAATTTAAAAGGACAGTTTATGTATTTTATTGATACTAATAGTAAAATTCCTCTTCATATACAACTTTATGAAGCATTAAAAAAAGACATTATTTCAAACTATAATATAAATGAAAAATTGCCTTCAATTAGAAAAATAGCAAATATCTATAATCTTAGTAAAAATACAGTCGAAAATGCATTTTCTCAACTTATTGTTGAAGGATACATAGATAGTTATCCCAAAAGTGGATACTTTGTGACTGATACAAATTATGATAATTTTTCTATAAATCAAAAAGAGATGAAAAAAGAAATTTATATACCAAAAGATGAAAAAATTTTATATGATTTTTTTCCTGCAAGATTACAAAAAGAGAATTTTCCTTTAAAACTTTGGAAAAGGTTATTTACAAAAGTCATTAATGAGTCCATTGATTTTGGAAATTATAGTCATAAACAAGGAGAAGAAAATCTAAGAGTTCAAATTGCAAACTATTTAAATAAATCGAGAGCAGTAAAATGTACAGCACAACAAATCATAATAGGAAGTGGATTTACTGATTCAGTTGGAATGATTGCTTTGATACTAAATAAAACCCATAAATCATTGGCAATTGAGAATCCAGGTTATCATGTTGCAAGGAAGATTTTTGAAAATCATAATTATAAAATTAAAAAAATAGATTTAAACAAAGATGGAATAATCTTAGATCAACTAAAAGAATCAAAATCAAAACTTGTTTATATAACCCCATCACACCAATATCCAACAGGTGTAGTTATGCCTATTTCAAATAGATTAAAACTTTTACAATGGGCAAAGGAAGAAGATGCATATATCATAGAAGATGATTATGATAGTGAGTTAAACTATGAAAATCGACCTATTCCATCACTTCAAGGTTTAGATAATAATCATAGAGTAATTTATGTGGGAACTTTTTCAAAAGCATTATCCCCTGCAATTAGAGTTAGTTATATGGTTTTACCAAATAGTTTATTGGAGATTTACAATAAAAGATTTTTGTACCATTCATCAAAGGTTTGTTTAATGACTCAAAAAACATTAGAAAAGTTTATGGAAGATGAATATTGGGATAGACATCTTAGAAAAATAAGAATGTTAAACAAAAAAAAGCACAACCTTATGAAAAAATACCTAGAAGAAAAATTAGGAACTACTTTTAAAATTATAACTCAAGGTGGAGGTTTGGCAATTCTTATAAACCCAACTGGGCCTTTTGATTGGGAAAAATTAGAAACTTTAGCAAAACGACAAAAGTTAAAATTGTATTATGCAAAAGAGCGTTCAGGTGATGAATGGCAAGCTTTGATGATGGGATTTGGTGGATTAAAAGAGGAAGAAATAGAAAAAGCAATAAATGCTTTTTCTATAATTTGGCATAAATGTTTAAAAAATTAAGAAGCTAAATTAGTACTTATTTTTTGTGAAACTATATTTTTAGTTTTGTTTATATTTAATCCAGCTTTAGAACTAGCATCTGCTAAATTCTCGTTGTTTTCTAAAAGTCTTAATAAAACTTCTATTTTTTCGTTTGTTTTTATATGTGTAATTGACATATTTATTCCTTTTTTGTCTTCAACTAAATGAAGGTATTAAAAGATAAATGAGTAAGTGTCGTAATAATGTATCGTATCAATGAGCAGGAATTAATAAAAGGCAAAATAATAACAGATGAAACTCTAATTCATCTTAAGTACATACAGTGTAACAGAATTTAAAATAAAAAGCAAGGAGTATAAAGTATCTTATTTTTTTGTTTAAAAAAGATATACTCTTTGAATATAATAATTAAAATAAAAAGGAATCACAATGTCAGGGAAAATAGTAAATCTTCTTATTTCAAAAGACCCACAAAGTCCTATGCAAAATGTAAATCAAATTGTTTTAGAAGTTGGAAAAGGAATTTTTGGAGATAGGTATTATTTTCAAAAAGGTACATTTTCAGATGAAAATAAAATTGAACCAGATAGTGAAGTTACTCTAATAGAGATTGAGAAAATCAATACTTTAAATGAAGAGCATAAATTAAATATAACTGCTGAAGATTTTAGAAGAAATATTGTGGTTTCTAATTGTGATTTAAATTCACTTGTTGGAAAAGAGTTTCAAATAGGAGAAGTAGTATTAAAAGGTCTTAGATTATGTGAACCTTGCAAATATTTAGCCGATAAACTAAAGGAAGAAAAAACACTAAGCAAAATGGTACACAAAGCAGGATTAAGAGCTCAGGTTATTAAATCTGGAAGTATAAATTTAGATTCTCAAGTGGAAGTTTTTTAAAATCTAAAGGTAATAATATTACCTTTAGATTAACATCCACACTCTATATTTTTAGAGTTTCTACCTTCTAAACCTTTTGTTTCATAACCATCTCTAATCCACCAATCTAAACCACCTAAAAGCTCTTTTACTTTAAAACCAAGCTTTGTCATATTTAGTGCACCTTTTGTTGAAGCATTGCACCCTATTCCATCACAATATGTCACATAAAGTATTTCTTTGTCTAAATGTTTAGTTGTATCTTCACTCATAGTTTTATGAGGAATATTTATAGCTGTTGGTATATGTTCTTTTTCATAAGCACTTAAAGCTCGTGCATCTATAACGGCTACTAAATCACCTGCTTTTAAAGCTTCACTTAAATCCCAAGAATCAATTTCATATTTTAATTTATCTTCATAATATTTTATTTGTTCGCTCATAAATATCCTTTTAATTTAATATCAAAAATAATAATAAATTTTATCATAATATAAGCAGAAAAACTTTAAAGTCTTGTATATATTTTAAAGGATATTTATGGGAAAAATCACAGATAAACTAAGTTCAATAGATATGGAATTTATAAAAAAACAAAAAATGTTCTTCGTATCAACAGCTCCCAAAGAAGGGAAAATAAATCTATCTCCAAAAGGTTTAGATGATACTTTTAAGATCATCAATGAAAATAAAATACTATGGTTAAACTATTTTGGAAGTGGTAATGAAACAGCAGCACACTTACTTGAAGATAACCGAATGACGATAATGTTCTGTGCTTTTGAAGGGGATGCAAATATTTTAAGACTATATTGTAAAGCAAAAGTTATACAAGAAAAAGATGATTCTTGGGATGAGTACATTTCTCACTTTAGTGTACAAAGAGCAGCTCGACAAGTTTTTGAAGTAACTATTGAAAATGTAAACAACTCTTGTGGTATGGGCGTTCCATTATATGAATTTATATCTCAAAGAGATGATCTAACAAACTATTTTGATAACTCTACAAAAGAGGAACATCTAGCTTATATGAAAAAGAAAAATCAAATCAGTTTCGATGGAAAACCTACAAAGCTTTTTGAGGATTAAAGAGCTAGCTAAACGGCTATCTCTTTTTATTTATTAAAAGGTTTAATTAAATCTTCAAGCCATTTACTAGCATCTTCTACATTTTCAAATCTTTTTGATTTTGCCACTTGGTCTTGTCCTTCATAAAATCTAACTCTAATACCATCTTCTACATGGTCGATTTTAGTTCTTGTGATTTTTGCTAGGTTTAAGTGTACTCTTTCATTTAGTTTTATAAACATATAAACTCCTTTTATTTAGTGTAATTATATCATTTTTTATAAAAAAGTAAAAAATCTTTTACTCTTTTAAATCCAATAAATCTTATTAGTACTGATATTTACATTTATTTTATCACCTGGGAAAAGTTTTTGTTCTATCATATATTCTCTTGTGATTTTGCTATTGAAACTAACCCCTGAAATAGAAAACTCTACTAATAGATTTTGAGTAGTTGATATTTGATGGATTGAACTTATCTCACCTATTAAAGTATTATCATTTTTAAAATTATCACAATCTACTCTACAAATTTGAATATCTTCGCTATTTATCATAGCTACAGAATCTCTTTTTTTATCTTTACTATTATTTATAACTAATCTTTGATTATCTAAAAAAATCTTTACCAGATTTTGTTCATTGTCTTTTTCCCAAGGAGCAAATAGTAGATTTACACTACTACTTTGTACTAAATTGCCTTGAAATAATGCAATTTTTTTATCACAAATATGATTTAACCAGTTATGATCATGACTTGATATAAAAATAGTTGTGTTGTATTTTTGTTTTGCTGTTAGTATTGCTTCTTTGATAAGCTGTGCAGAGTTTGTATCAACTCCACTTGTTGGTTCATCTAATATTAAAACTTTTGGTTTTAAAATAAGTCTTGCGGCAAGGGCAACTCTTTGGGCTTCACCACCTGAAAGTTGGCTCCACTTTCTTGAACTAAATGAACTATCTAATCCTACTAATCCTAAAGCCTCACTAACTTTCACATCTAAATTATCTATTTCATTCCTAAGTTTTAATCCATAAGCAATATTTTCATAAACAGTTCTTTTAAGTAAATATGGATTTTGAGGAACAATAACTACACTTTGTTTTGATTTTGCATCTAACTTTTTATTATCTATTCCATTAAATTCTAAATTGCCATTTGTAGGATTATTTATAAAAGAAAGAATAGAAAAAAGAGTAGATTTTCCACTTCCATTTGGACCAAAAAAACCTACAATTTGATTTTCTTCTAATAATAAATTGTCAATATCCAAAACTTTCTTTCCATCATAATATTGTTTTATGTTAGAAAGTTTATATAAACTACTCATTGTGTCCATTTCCTTTTTAAAGTAGATAATGCAATATTAACCATCAATGCAACTACAAATAAAACCATTCCAAGTGCAATTCCAGTTACAAATTCACCTTTTCCAGTTTCAAGGGCGATCGCTGTTGTTACTGTTCTTGTATGGTATTTTATATTTCCACCAACCATCATTGAAATACCAATTTCAGTGATAATTCGTCCATAAGCTGTCATAGCAGCTGTCATAAGACCAAATCTAGCTTCAATAAGTGTTGCTGTTAGTATTTGATGGGAATTAGCTCCCATACCTTTTAATGATACATATAACCTTTTATCTACAGCTTCAACTTGAGTAGCAGTTAAAGCAATTATAATAGGAAGTCCCAATACAATCTGCCCTATTATAATAGCTTGAGGAGTAAATAATAAATCATATTTACCAAATGGTCCAGCTTGTGATAACATAGTATAAGCAATCAGTCCAATTACAACTGTAGGTAAAGCTAAAAGAGTATCAACGATAGTTCTAATAACAGCCTTACCATAAAAGTTGTAATATCCCAATGCAAATCCTAAAGGCAATCCAACCAATAAACTTATCATCAAAGACCAAGTAGAAACCGTAAGAGTTGTATATATCGCAGAATATACACTCTCATTTCCTGATACTAATAATTGAACTGCTTGATCAAAACCATCGGTAAATAGATTCATATTTTAATTCAATCCCCTTAATTATTTATCAGCATTTGGAATAAATAAAGATTTATTTAATAACTTAAAATCACCAATAAATTTTTGAGTATTAGGACTTATTATCCAGTTTGTAAATTTTTGTGCTAGTTGTGGTTTTACATTTTCGCATTTATCTTTGTTGATTGTGATTACAGAGTATTGATTAAATAAAGATTTATCACCCTCCACAACTATTTTCATACTATTTGCTTCACCTTTTTGTGATTCATACTTAATCCAAGTTCCCCTATCTGTCATTGAATATCCATTTTTTTCAGCAGCCATATTAATTGTATTTAACATACCTTGTCCAGTTTGGATATACCAAGCAGCATTTTCAGGTGCACTTTTTAAAGCACTTTTCCATAATGAAATCTCTTTTTTGTTTGTTCCAGAATTATCTCCTCTTGAGAAAAATTTAGCTTCATTTTCTTTGATTTTTACCATTGCATCAGCTGCATTCATTCCACTAACACTTGCAGGATCTTTTTTAGGACCAATTAAAATAAAATCATTGTACATTACTTGTTTTCTGTCTACTCCAAAACCACTTTCAACAAATTTTTTCTCACTAGCAGGTGCATGAACAAATAGAATATCAACATCACAGTTTTCTCCCATTTTAAGAGCTTTTCCAGTACCTGTTGCAACCCATTTTAAATTAACACCTGTCTCTTTTTCAAAAGCAGGAGCTAAATAATCTAATAATCCAGTGTTATCTGTACTTGTAGTTGTAGCCATCATTAAAGAGTCATTTGCTAATAAATTAGAAGTTAATAGAGCTGTCAATCCTAAACTTAAAATTGTTTTTTTCATTTCTTTTCCTTTTTTTTAATTAAATATATTTGTTTCGTGATTTGTTAATTTGTTATTGAATTTAATAACATAAACCTCTTGAGCAGTATTTATAAAAGATGTGCTCTCTTTTGTTACTAAAATAGAATTGCTTTCGTATAATACTGTTATCATTCCTGAACCATATTTATTATTTCTAGTTACTTTAAATCCTCCATTTTCTAGTTTTCCAAGTACGATATTTACCCTCCCCGATTTAGTTTTAAATTCTTCTAAATTCATAGCAAATGAAGTTTCATGATAAAAACTACTATTTCCTTGAAGTTTATTTAACATAGGAATTACAAATAAATAGATGTTTACCATTGCTGTAAGTGGATTTCCTGGTAAGCAAATCACTGCTGTTTTATCCATTTTTCCCATCATAATAGGACGACCTGGTTTTATATTTACTCCATGAAATGCAGTTTGTAACCCATTTTGTAAAAATGCTTCTCCTACAAAATCAGCATCCCCCATAGATATACCACCCGTTGTTATAATCACATCATAGTTTTTGAGATTTTTTATAAATTCAACTGACTTTTCTAAGCTATCTGGGACAACTCCACAATAAGTTGCATCAAAGCCCTTTTCTTTTAGTTGTGATATTAGTGCAAAGGAATTACAGTTATAAATCTCTTCATCATCTGCTTCTTCCCAAGGTTCTTTTATTTCATTTCCTGTAGAAAGTATTGCAATAGAGATTTTTTTATATACTTCAACCATCACTAAACCTTGTGAAGCTAAAAGAGTAATATGAGATGAATTTATCTCTTCACCTTTTTTAAATAAAATATTTCCTTCTTTTTGCTCTTCACCTTTCAATCTTAAGTTTGCACCTTTTTTAATATCAGCAGGAATTTTAACTGTCTTATCAGTAACATCAAAACAGTTTTCAATAGGAATTATAGTATCCACATCACTAGGAACTTTTGCTCCTGTCATAATCTTATAACATTCATTATCCCAAAGTGATTCTTTTACAGCATCACCTTTATCACCTGCAAAAATTACTTTGTTTATATTTAAAGTTTTTCCAGCATCACTAAATTTTACTGCAAATCCATCCATAGCAGAATTATTAAATGCTGGAAGATTCTTTACGCATGAAATATCATTAGCTATCACTCTTCCAAGTGCATGAGAGATTGGTATTATCTCACTAAAAGAAGTACTTGAAACTAACTCCAAGCTTTTTTCTACAGCATCTTTAAAATCTAAAAAATTTAATTTTTCACTCATTTAATTTCCTTGGTTTAATACTTTAATTTGTCTATATTTTTTAGCCATTATATTTACAATTTTTTCTATTTGTTCAGCAGATAGTTTTTCAATAAAAGTTAAAGAAAGAGCATTTCTACTTGTAAGTTCATCATAACCCATAGCTTGAATTACCCTTGATGGTTTAGATAATCCTAAAGAACATCCTTCTCCATTTGTGATATGAATTTCATCTAAAGCTAAAGTTCTTATCATCTCCCTTGCTTTTATATTTTTAAGTGCAAAATGCAATGTATAATCTAAAGTATCATCACTATTTACAAAAAAGTAAATATCATCTCCAAAAGCTTTTTGAAGTTTTTCTTTAAATATTTGTTGAATACTATTTTCAAAAACTTGATTTTTTAAAGCTTCAAAAATAGAATAGATTGCAATAGTATTTATAAAACCTATTGATTGTTCATCAAATAATTCATCGTTAAATAAAATTACTCCTGCTGTATTAAAGCCTGTTAATTTATAAGAATCAAAATATATTACATCACTATAATTATGAAAATTAGCACTTGCATTTGAAATGATTTTTGCATTTGTTAAAGTTCTAACTTCTTCAAGATTTGTTTTTACAAAAGTATCTATTACGTATGAAGATAAAAAAAGAAAATCTACATTAGAATTTTTAAGCTCATCAAGATTTACTTTTCCATCTTTTTGTAAAGAAATCCAAACTAAAGAAAACCCTAACTCTTCAAAAGATTTTGCTGCTTGTATTAAAGCATGAGTTTCGCCAACACTTATGGCAATTGTTCCTTTTTTACTTAATTGAAGCAATAAACCTAAAAAGCCATCATTATCAAATGAAAACGTATTTAAGTTTTTAAAAGAATATTTTGATGTAAAATCTTTTATTAATTGCTCAAAAGCTTCATTATTATTTAAAATGCTAAGTGATAAATCATCACTAATATGCAAACTTTGCATATTTTTATATTGTAAACTATTCAGCTTCGTCAAATGATTTCTCCTTGATACTAAGTATCTCTTTGTTATCTTTCAAAAACAGCTCTTTAAATCTTTTATCAGCATATTTTTTTATATCATATTGAAGTATTTTATATGTTTGTATAACTTCTCTAGCCTTTGGAGTTAAGCAACTTCCACTTTGTTCTCCTTGTCCTTTTTGAGTTACAACTAACTCATCTTCAATATTCTTTTCAAGTATTTTGATATGACTCCAAGCTTTTTTATAATTCATACCAACTCTTTGGGCTGCTTTTGAAATAGAACCTGTTTCATCTATAAGCTGTAAAACTTCTGTTTTACCACCACCAAAAATTAAATTTTGTTCTTCATCTTCAATCCAGATTTTAACCCTTACTCGCATGGTGTCCCTTTTTTTCCCTAAAACATCCAAGTTGACAATGTACAACTTCAATATCAGAGTTTTTAACCGTTGAACCAACTGCTTTTAGACTAGATTTTTGTGCTTCATCCCATAATATTTTGCACTCTAATGTTTTATGTCCCATATAGTTTTGTTTTAATCTATTATAAACCTCTATATTTGGATTTTGAAATCTTAATTTTCCAAAAACTCCTAGTTCACAATTTGTTATTTTTATGCCTAAACTTTTTGTGATTGCACTCATTTCTTTTGGTTTTCTACCAATTAATCTTGCAACTTTAAAAGCTTTTAGACAAGAGAGTTTTCCCTCTTCATCTAAATTTGTCATTAATAACTCTTTTTGAATACTATCAAGCTCTATTTTTACATGATCATCAATACTAGACATCGATTCTTCCTTGGTGCGTATAAAGATTCATTTTTCTTCCCCTTGCAAACCCAATAAGTGTTAGACCGTGTTTATGTGCAGTTTGTACTCCAAGATAAGTTGGAGCTGTTCTTGAAACAACTATTGGAATTCTATGCATTACTGCTTTTGTAACCATTTCAGAACTTAATCTTCCTGATACAAATAAAATAGATTTTGTAGTATCTAATCCTTTTAATTTGCACTTACCAATAGCTTTATCAATAGCATTGTGTCTTCCTATATCTTCAGCAGTTACAGTAGTCCCATCAAGCAAATATATCATTGCTTTGTGAACACAACCAGTTAAATAGTATAATTCACTCTCTTTATAAAATATTTTTATTTCATCTGAAATAGTTTCTGGTTTTACTTTGAAAGCAGTTTGATTAAATGGTATCTCTAAACCACCTTCAACGTTTCCAGTTATTCCTCCTCCACAACCACTTGTTAGTGTTTTTTCTTTATACAAGTTTTGTAGTGAGTCTTCATTTATTTTTGCTTTTACATCTACTCTTAATCCATCTTGGCTTACTGTAATATCTTCTATGTCAGCAATAGAAGATATTACATTTTCGCTCATCAAAAAACCAATAGCATGGGCATCTTGATCTTTTGGGATTGTCATCATTGATATGGTTTTTTCTCCATTTAAATATAAAGTTAATCGTGCTTCTTCAATAGTTACATCCTCAACTTCTGTGGCTTCATTTTCTATAAGTTTTTCTATTACTACTTTTTTTAAATATTTGGCGTTTTCACTATTTTCCATATCATTCCTTTAATATGCAAATTTTGCATATTATAATATATTAAGAAAAGCATTAAGCTCAAAAGAGCTTATTTGCTAATCTTATTTTATTAAACTTTTATCTTCTTCTAAGACTTCAGGTCTTAATTGTTCTAGGTATTCAAGTGGTAATTTACCAGTTACAACACCAGGAATATAACCTTTTACAGATACAAAATATGAATATACTGTTTCAAATGTAAAGAACGAAATAATCGCACTTCCCATAAAATGAATAAACAGTAAGAATCTCTTAACTTGTATCGTTTGTGCATGGGTTGCAGCATCAGGAAACATAAACCAAATAATGAATCCACTAACTACGAGTAATGTTCCAAAAGCAACATAAGCATAGTAATTAATTCTATCCATTGGTTTGTATTTTCCTCTTAGGAAAATTTTGTTCCAAAGCTTCGATGTTGGTCTTA
>Ga0193961_1000398_pt1 | contig 16832 bp, 18 predicted proteins | sample FB_4_MG_FD_140371 | JGI IMG/M metagenome (GOLD analysis project Ga0193961, IMG submission 140371) | Microbial mat bacterial communities from the Broadkill River, Lewes, Delaware, United States - FB_4_MG | ecosystem: Environmental > Aquatic > Freshwater > River > Microbial mats | place: USA...
ACTAGATTAAGTATAGTTGATTTAGATAGTGAAGCAAATCAACCTATGATTTTTGAAGATATTTTAATCGTGTTTAACGGTGAAATATACAACTATGATGAACTCAAAATAAGTGAAAAACTGAAATGTATTACAACAAGTGATACTGAGGTTTTGATTCGATTGTATCAAAAATATGATATTGATTTTTTACATCTTTTAAATGGTGCTTTTTCATTTTGTATCTATGATATAAAAAAAGATAGATATTTTTGTGCAAGAGATCGTTATGGTAAAAAACCATTTTATTATTATCTAAAAGATAATAAATTTATCTTTTCAAGTATGATAAAACCTATCATAAATATACTCGGATTTACTCCAAAACTCAATAAAGTAGCACTGTCCCAATATTTACAATACTTTGTGCCACTTACCCCTAATACCTTTTATACAGATATAAATAAACTTGATAGTGCAAGTTATTTACTTTATGAAAACAATATATTAAGTATAAAAAAATATTATAAGATTAAAACATACAAAAAAATCGATGATGAAGGAATTGCATTAAAACATATTGAAGATATATTGTTTAATAGTGTAGAGCAAAGATTAAAATCAGATGTTGAAGTAGGTACACTTTTAAGTGGTGGAATAGATAGTAGTCTTATTAGCACAATATACTCACAAATCACAAATCATAAGATAAATACATTTAGTGTAGGTTATAAAACACATACAAAATATAGTGAATTACCATATGCAAAAATAGTTGCCAATAATATCAAGAGTAACCACACTGCATTAGAGATAGGTCAAGATGAGTATATAAACTCTTTGGAAGATGTATTTGAAAATCTTGAAGAACCTCATGCTGATCCTGCTTCCATACCTCTTTATTTACTTGCTAAAGAGATAAACAATCAAGGGATAAAAACAGTATTAAGTGGAGAAGGAAGTGATGAGCTTTTTTTGGGTTATGATAATTATGCTAAGTTTTTAAAATATTATAAGTTTTCAAATAGTTTAGATATCGATCAAACAAATTTTTTAAATGAGATCATATCTTCACTAGGTGGAAATAAAGAGGCTGAATACCTTCGGCGAGTAGTAAAAAAGGAAAATATATATAATAGTTTTGGTGAAATATATACAAGTTCACAAAGAAAAAAGCTTTTACAGAAAGTAGCTACTTTTAAACAGGAATCATCAAAAAAAGATCCTGTAGATTGGATGAGTTATATAGATACTAAAATTTGGCTAGGTGAGGCTCTGTTAAGTAAAGTTGATAAAATGTCTATGTCTAATTCTGTAGAAACAAGAAATCCTTTTTTAGATTTTCGTTTAGTTGATACTGCATTTAGTATTCAAAGTAAACTAAAAGTTGGTAACACAAATAAATACCTACTAAAAAAAGTTGCATCAAAATATATTCCAAAAGAGATAATCCATCGACAAAAAAAAGGATTCAATAGCCCCTTTAATGAATGGCTTTTTTTAGAATATAAAGAGAAGCTTTTAGAAGATATTATGAAAGTCAATAATGCTACGAATTTGTTTAATACACCTTATATTGAGTACTTGTACGCTAATGCAAAACAAAATAAACTAAAACAGCAATTTTACGCATTATGGCATTTTTGTAAATGGTATGATAAGAACTATTTATAATTAAATAAAGTAACAGTATAAATAAAACTTATATAAGATAAATATTTATTATGTTTAAGATAACTTAATATAATAACTTAAGAGTTTTTTAATTAACTTGTACTATAATTTTAGAGTGATTAACACACTCCTTGAAAACTCATTTATTGCTTGAGTAGCATAAAAAGCTAAAGAAGATACACCTTTGGCTTTTGTGCATTTCTTTAAAAATCCCAAAATCAGGACAGAATATGAAAAATGAACCAACTATGGATCAAATTGAAGACTATAATGGTAATGAATCTCCTAAAAAAAAGAAAATTGTAAGATTAGTAATATTGTTTTGTATTACTGTAGGAATTGTTTATTCAATAGCAAAATATAATAACACTAATGAAAGTGATTATATTGGTACAAAAGATAATCCAGGTATAAATATACCAAATAATTAATATTTAATTGACTTATTAAAATAAAAATGATAAAATCCTATTTATATAAGTAATATTAATTACTATTATAAATTTAACTAATAGGATTTTATTTGAATCTTGATTCTACTGAAAACAACAGAATAAAAAATTTTCCTATAATGATGTATGCCATTGTTATGGGTATGAGTGGATTAACAATCACTTATCAAAAAGCACATTTATGGCTAAATTTCTCCCCTCTATTTGGAATAATACTTATGTATATTACTTCTATCATATTTTTAGTAGTAACACTTATGTATTTAATAAAATTTATAAAATATAATTCTTTTGTTAAAAAAGAGTTTTCTCATCCTATACGACTAAATTTTTTTGCAGCAGTTTCTATATCAATGTTAATGCTTTCAATTATATATAAAGACTATAATGATTTGATAAGTTGTTTCTTATGGTATCCCGGAACATTAATACATTTTTATCTAACAATGCACACTATCTCATTTTGGATTAATCACAATCAGGAGATTGATCATTCAAATCCTGCATGGTTTATACCAATCGTTGGTAATTTATTGGTTCCTTTGGCAGGTGTAGGTTTTGTTGATACTAACATTTTAATGTACTTTTTTAGTGTTGGTCTGTTCTTTTGGTTTGTTTTATTTTCTATAATTTTTAATAGAATAATTTTCCATCATCAATTAGCAGTTAAATTTATACCTACATTATTTATATTTATAGCACCACCAGCTGTTGCTTTTTTGGCTTATTTTAAAATGTATCATCAAATAGATATCTTTGCTAATATATTGTTTAATATTGCAATATTTTTTACACTTTTAATTGCATTTATGTATAAAAACTTTTTAAAAATAAAATTTTTCATATCATGGTGGGCTTTTGTTTTTCCTATTGCTGCAATGGCTATTAGTTCAATGGTTATGTACCATGAGCTAAATACAGTAACATTATTGTTATTTTCATATTTTATGGTTTTTATCACAACTATTATCATTTTTATTGTTATATACCAAACAATAAAAAATATAACAAATCACAATGTATGTATAGAGGAATAGTATGAATAAATATATTCGAATTTTATTTGGCTTGCTGATACTATATTTTGTTGGAGAAAGTATTTACAGTGAGATTAAAAAAGATAAAACTCCTGGAAAAGCTAAACGACTTGAGTGTCAAAAAAAAGTTACCTCTTTTGAAAGAGGGTTATCTGATGCTGATATATTATATGCTCAAAATTTAATAGAGCATGGTAATATAGACTTCACATCTACTGTAGAAAAAGCAATATACTCAAAATCGAAACTTTTTGAGTATATTTCGCTTGCTAAAATGGATGATATGTTCAATAACAAATTAAAAAGTTATGTAAAATATAATGAAAAAAATGAAGAAAAATATAAACTCTCGTATTATGTCTATGAAAATGATAAGAATGATCCTGGTAAAAAAACTTCAAAAAGCAAGTTGTACGCTGGTTATGTAGTTTTAGAAGTAAAAGATTCAAATAATAAAAGTATATATAAAGTACAAATAGATTTTATGAATGATAATGGAAGTGATATAAAGGAAACTTTAGATTGCACACTAGAATCATTTATGACATATAATAAATAAAGGACTAGAATTGAAAAAATCGAAATTTATGGAAAAATATCCTGTTTATACAGTAGAGTTATTAAAGCAAGAGATTAAGGCTCAAAGTATTGATGATATTTTAGATTATTTTAAAATAAAAATTGAAGAACATCCAGCCTCAAAATTGATTGCAGTTTTTAATCACTTCACCCATACACAAAATTTAGATGGTGAAATAATGGATGGATTACTAGATGCTCAAAATATAATTTTTTGTTTTGGAACTACTTTATTGGATACCAAAATGACTGCAGTACGACCTAGAAGTTTAGGAGTATGTGAATTAGATGATAAGTTTGTAATTGAATTTATGGAAATTCCAAGAGAAGAGTTAAATGCACTAATTGAATTTTGGATTAAGGGATTATTAAATAATGATGAAAAATAGATGAGTATTTTAATATCTTTTAATATATATTTCAATATTATAAAATTATGAATAGTATAAAAATTGCAATCAAAAATAAAACAAATTTAACTTTACAATTAGAAAAAAAATATGATGTAACATATTATAAAAAATCTACATTATTATCAAAACTATTATTAAAAAAGAATAGAAATCCTGATATATATTTTCATAAAGGATTTTTGAGTAGTGAGGCAGTTAGTTTAATTGAAAATGCTCAAGTGGTTGTTGTTTCTTCAAATAGTGTAAAAAAAGAGATAGTAAATAAAGTATCAAATCTTGATATTGATAAACTTTATGTTCAATATCCATATTTTATAAATAAAGTAGAATATGATAAATCAATTAAAAAAGAATTTAAGAAAAAGAATAATATAAAAAAAGACTCAACTATTTTATTTTTTAGAGGAATTGAACTGTCGAAAAATGGACTAGACGCAGTTTTTGATATTATATCTAGAATGTATAAAGATAATTTTACCCTTGTGATTGAATCTTCTTCCAAACAAATTACCCCTTTAAAATTACAAATGGGTAGATCAGAAGTAAAATTTAATTATTTATTGTTAGAAGATTATAAAGATATTGATGAATTGTTTATAGCGTCTGATATTTTTATATTACCTACACAACAAAAATATTTTTCATTAGATGTATTAAAAGCAATGTATTATAGAAATGCAGTATTTTTAATGGAAAGTAACCATGCTTCAGAAATTATAGATACATTCTCTTTGATTCAAAGTAGTGAAGATAGAAGTGTATCTTTTAAAGTAGATTCATTATTAATTAATAAAGATGAATTAAAGAAAATCCAAAAAGAAAACCAAAAAATTGTACGAAATTTCACATTAGAAAAAAGTCTTGAAGAAATAGTTCAAATTATTACAGATTCTTTTGACATTTAATACATATTTATATATAATACTTGCACTTAGAAGTATTTAGTAGGGAAATATAGGCATTTATGTTTGTATTGGCATTTAATTAATTAAATGTTTACGCTATCCGAACAGACTTTTAAAAAAATAAATTATTACAAGGGTTCTTAAAATGAACAAAATTTTAATCTTAATGGTTGCTATGGCAACTGCTGCTTTCGCATCTGATGCAAATGTTGCTAACGAAACTTTAAAAGCTTACTCAGTACTTGCTGCTGGTGTTGGTCTAGGTCTTGCTGCACTTGGTGGTGCTGTTGGTATGGGTAATACTGCTGCTGCAACTATCGCGGGAACTGCAAGAAATCCAGGTATGGGTGGAAAACTTATGACTACAATGTTCATTGCTTTAGCGATGATCGAAGCTCAAGTTATTTATACACTTGTTATTGCTTTAATTGCATTATATGCAAACCCATTTTTAGGGTAGTCAATACAATTGATCTAAAAAGCCAAGTGGGTAACCGCTTGGCTTTTTTTTTGTCTAAGGAAAAAAATGAATCAAAAAAAACTCGACAATATCAAAGCTCTTAATATTTTATATGTTGAAGATGATATTGAAATACAAAAAATTTTTGGTGATATATTGCAAAAACTTTTTTTTCATGTTACTATAGCTTCTAACGGAAAAGAGGGATTGGATTTATTTAAAAGGAATCAGGACAAATATGATTTTATTCTATCTGATATTCAGATGCCAGAAATGGATGGATTAAAGATGATTGAAGAGATCAAAAAAATCAAAGTAAATATACCCTGTATTTTAACAACTGCACATGGTGATTTTGATTATTTTATGAGAGCAAATGATATAGGTGTTTTTCGATATATGCAAAAGCCATTAGACATAAATGAACTATTAGAAGCAATTGATGATTTTCAAAATGGGTTAGAGGTTAAAAAAATAAATTTATAAGCTCTAACATCTCTTTTGGATCTGTTATGTGGTTAACTTTATCTCTAAAATGATTAGCTCCATCATAACCTTTTGAATAAGTGTGTAAATGTTTTCTAAACATAATAACACCATATTCATTATAGTGCATTACCATTTTATTTAAATGTTCAATAATAATCTCTTTTTTCAAGTCATTTGTAATTAGTTCATTTTTAGATGATATTTGATGAAAAATCCATGGCTTACCAATTGCACCACGACCTATCATGATACCATCAGCTTTTGTGTGTTCGAGTACATAATTTGCTTTTTCTAAATCTGTTATATCACCATTTGCAATTACAGGAATACTTACTGTTTGTTTAATAGCTGCAATTGCATCATAGTCCACAGCAGCTTTGTAAGCACCCTTTTTAGTTCTACCGTGTACCGCAATGAAGTCTATACCACAATCTTCAATTGCTTTAGCAATATCTAGAGGTATTTTTTCATTTACACCAATTCTAACTTTACAAGTAGTATATTGTTTATTTGAATACTTCTTTATGGTTCTTAACATCTCTTGTAGTCTTGGTAAATCTCCTAAAAGATTAGAACCACTTCCATGATTAAAAACTTTTGGAGCAGGACATCCACAATTTAAATCAATACCTGCAATTCCATCAATAGCATTTAATTTCTCAACAGCAGCAATCAATATTTCTGTTTTATTACCTGCTAATTGGACAAAAAAAGGATCTTCATTAGGAGATTTTTCTAACATTTTTTTTGTTTTTTCGCTGTTATATGCCAATGCATTTGAGCTTATCATCTCACTAACAGTATAATCCACGCCAAAGTTTTTAACTACAGATCTAAAAGGTAGATCTGTGTAACCTGCAAGTGGAGCTAGTGCTATTACAGGTTTTGAAAAGTCTATAAGTTTATTCATAAATTAAAGATTATTTGTAACTCAATGTATCTAATGAGTAAGTATGCTTTCCTGCATCTTTTAAATCAACTAAAGCTTTAAATGGAACATACTCATTAGTAGAGCTATTTACTAAGATGTCTCTCATTTTATCAATCATTTCATATTCTGCAAGTACATATAAATATGCTGTAGTGTATTGCTCTTTTTCTTGCGCCAAATCTTCAAAAAGTTTAATGATTTGATCTGGAGTCATCATTTTTTTATAATCTTTTGCTATCTCTATTAATTCAGTATTTGATAATTCAACTTTTTTAATTGTACTCAAAATTATATCATTTGTCATTGCAAATTCTGGATTTTGTTCACTGTCTTTTTTTAATAAAGCTTGTACCATTGTATTATCAAGTTTTAAGTCAGCTATAACTTTTTTGATTGATGTCATTGATTTTGATTCTAAAACTTTAAGAAATGCATATTTGATAATCTCTTGTGTATTCTTTTCTGGACTTTTAACAACTTCTAGTGCAAAATTATCATCTAAAGCAATTCTATTTTTTGTATTTTCAATCATTAATGGGTTATTTGCATCTAGTTTTAATTCTTTTGATGGAATATATTTTCCAGATTTGATATTAAATAATTGTTCAACAGATTTTGAGATATCTTTATCATGTGAGCTAAAATTGCTGTTTGATACATCAATATCTAGTTGCTTTATAATAGAACCTATCTCTTTAAAGTTTTCATTTTGAAAATTAACACTTGATGTTTCTTTTAGTAATCTTTTGTTGATTAATGAAATTACTGACTGAGAGTCTTTTGTAACAGCTTTAATTGTAAAATAATTTTTTAAACCATAAAATAAAATATGTATTATTGTTAATACTAATAAAGTAACCATAGGTAAAACTACCCATAGTGCAACTGGTAATATGATTGTATAGTCTACTATCTGTACTCTATAATCTCCTGCTTCGATGCTAAAAGTATATCCAAATATTATTATTGCTAAAAGCAATGAACCTATTATATATTTTTTTAATCCCATATTTTATCCTTATAACTTATTTATTGTTATTTTCGTGAATCTCTCTACAATCAGTACAATATTTTGCAAATGGTTTTGCTTTTAATCTGCCAATTGCAATTTGTTCATCACACATTTCACAAATTCCATATGTACCATTCTTGATGCTTTCTAAAGCTTCTTTAATCTCTTTTAGCTCTTGTTTTTGTTGGTTGATAATAATACCTGAAGTAAAACTATCACTACTTGCCTCAGCAAAATCTAAATCATCTTTACAGTCACAGTTGTTTAGTTTTGAAATATTATCTATTCCATCAGTTATATTACTTTCTATCGTAATCTGTCTTTGATGTAACATTACTTCTAACTCTTCTATTTGTTTATTTGAAGCCACTTTGCGTTCCTATTTTAATATAATGAGGATTATATCTTATTGTTGCTAAATTATTTATGATAAGGATGGTTATTAAGTATACATAAAGAGCGAAAAATTTGTTCACATAAAACTATATTTGCAATTTTATGTGCATATGTTAATTGACTTAGTGATATAGTTTTATCACATTTTTCAAGAAATTCTCTATCAAAACCATAAGCGCCACCAATAAAAAAATTTATCGTGATTTTATCTTCAAGAAGTGTGCTAAATTTAAAACTATCTAGTTTTTGTCCTAAAACATCAAGTGCTATATTATAGCCACTTGATAATTTTGGAATATAGAGTTCATTATAGGCTTGTTGGGATTCTTTCTCACCTATTGTTTGTGCTTTGGAAATTTGTTTATTAAACAAACTATGAACTTCAACTTTTGCCCACCTACTTGACATTTTTATGAACTCTTGTACTAGAGGTTCAAAATTATCATTCGATTTTTTTACTATTTGATAAATATTTATTTTACAGTTAATAATATAATCCTTAATTTGTTTTGGATATTATACCAAATTACATTAAAAGGAATTGTTATAGATAAGAGTACAATAACGAGTATTGCAATAGGTGGCTTTGATGGTATGCATTTAGCACACCAACAGTTATTTAATAAATTAGATAATAATGGTGGAATTATTGTAATACAGACAAACTATGCAAATTTATCGCCTTTTAGATATAGGCAAAGGCACACAAAATATCCGATCTATTTTTATCCTTTGGAAAATATTAAACATCTAACTGGAAAACAATTTATACAATTATTAAAAGAGGAATTCCAAAATGTAAAAAAAATTGTCGTTGGATATGATTTTCATTTTGGATATAAAGCTGCATACAGTAGTGGAAATATAATTGATTTTTTTGATGGAGAAGTGGAAATAGTAAAAGAATATAAGATGGATGAAATATCAGTTCACTCTCGTATAATTCGTTCTTACTTAAGAGATGGAAATATAAAATTAGCAAATAAACTGCTTGGGTATAATTATGAGTTAGTAGGTCTTAGTATAAAAGGACAAGGACTTGGGAAAAAACAGTTTGTACCTACTATTAATATAGAAGTAAAAGATTTTCTAATACCACAAGAGGGTATTTATATTACAAATACAAAACTGAACGAATCAAATTATGAATCTGTTACATTTATTGGGCATAGGGTTACAACTGATGGAAAATTTGCATTAGAAACTCATATCTTAGATGAAAACTTTGACCAAGAGATTCCTAAAAATATACATGTTATATTTATTGAAAAAATAAGAAATAATAAAAAATTTGATAAATACGAAGATTTGAAAAAACAAATAGATGACGATATACTATATACCTTGAAATGGTTTAAAGGAAGAAAATGAAAAATGTAATTCAGTTTATAGATTCAAATGAAATTGAAAAACTTGATATATATTCACAACTTAAATGTAATGTAGAAGAGGTTAAAATCCTACAGTATTTAACAAAACAATACATTTTAGCAGTTGATAATTTGTTGGTTATTGATATATTATCTGAATTTTATGATTTGAAAATCTATGAGCATTTGGACAAAATATATATTATAAAAAATTTGTTAGAATTAGGCTGGATTTCTCAGAGTAGTTTCAGTGCTACTAAAGTAAGTGAACTCTCTCAATTAGAGTTAATAAATACACCTATTAAATTAAGTAGTTCATTTTTAAAATTATTAGAAGTTGGGTCTTTGGATTTAGTATTGCCTGAAATTAAAGAGTATAGTGACCATCTTGAATATTTACAAGACCAGTTTTTTAAAATAGAATTGGCACAGCAGTTAAATATAGTAAAACATAATTTTGATGAAAATTCTCCTAATGCAAATAGATTACGAAGTAAATTGTTATTGCTCGAGAGTAGAATTAAGGAAAGAGTAGAAACGACAAAAACACCAATAATGCTAGAACAATTCTTTGATGATAATGGACTAAACGAACAAGAACAAATGATATTTTTGGCGTTATTAAAAGAAGAATATGCAGGAAGTGATGAATTAATAAGGGATATGAATTCATTAATCGCACTTGTTTCTTCTGATGATTATGAAAAGATAAAATATCGGAGTTTATTAGAAGAGAGTGGTAACCTTATTGCAAATAATTTAATAGATTATGATGAAATGCTAACTCCATTTGGTGGTATAAATCGTAATTTTTATATTCCGGAACAGATACTTTATAAGATATCACATCCAGTTAAAAAAGAAACTCGGCAAAGAAAAATAAAACTTGATATGTTGATTCGTGAGCAAGAGTTGTTTGAATTAATAGAACCAAAAAAATCTATGGATGATGTTGTATTAAACAACAAAACAAAAAGTACTCTTGATTTATTATTACAACAAGTAGATAAAAAAGTAGTTGATAGATTAAAAAAATGGGGTATTAAAGACAAGAAAAAAAGTATAGACGCAAGGATTATATTTTATGGTGCAGCAGGGACTGGTAAAACAATCACTGCCTTAGCATTGGCAAAGTCTTTAAAGCGTCAAGTATTGAGTTTTGATTGTAGCAAAATACTTTCGATGTATGTGGGGGAGAGTGAAAAAAATGTAAGAAAAATTTTTGATGATTATAAAGAACTTTGTATAAAAACTAAATCACAACCAATTTTATTGTTAAATGAAGCAGATCAATTCTTAAGCAATCGAGTAAGTGGACAAATTAGTGGTAGTGATAAAATGCATAATCAAATGCAAAATATTTTTTTGGAGCAAATAGAAAATTTTGATGGTATTTTAATTGCAACTACTAACCTATTAGATAGTATTGATAAAGCTTTTTCGAGAAGATTTAATTATAAAATCGAGTTTTTGAAACCAGATAGGGAACAAAGAAAACTTTTATGGAAAAAACTACTTCCTGATACTTTACCTTTATCAGATAACTTTGATATAGAAAAACTAGCAAATGCAAAAATTACTGGTGGACAAATTGAATTAATTATTAAAAATACTGCTTATAAATTAGCAATAGAAGATGAACCATTATTTAATACAGAAGATTTTATTGAAGAGATACTTAAAGAAGAAAAAAGTATGTTTGATAAAGATAAAAAAATGGGTTTTTTTTCATAGTATAAGAATACTATAAAAAGATATTTTGAGCATAAATGCTCAAAATATAAATATTATTACAGTCCTGTAACGTTTTCTGCTTGAGGACCTTTTTGACCTTCACCAACTTCATAAGTTACTTTTTGACCTTCGTTTAAAGATGCTCTATCATAACCATTTGTTTTATTAATTTGTCTGAAGTGAACGAATACATCTTTTCCACCATCTTCTTGCTCAATAAAACCATAACCTTTTTCACTGTTGAACCATTTAACTGTTCCGTTTACTAAATCTGCCATGCAAATTCCTTTTTGTTTGAATACACCTTACAATTGCAAGGTGGTTGAAAATCTAATATAAAGTTGTCTTTCACTTAACCTAGGTTAAATATTAAGATGTAACTAGAATCATCTTTCGTTAGTAATAGTATAGCTAAATTTTTCTTGAATTTTCTATATAAAATTATCAAACTAATGAAATTTATTATATAGAATTAAAGGGGAAGGACAAGTGTTACAATTTTATACATTAAAATAATGTTATTTTAGATAAAATAAAAATATGTATAAAATAGTAACTTTATTCTTCTATTCTAGAGTTTTTTTCCTCAATGCCACTTAATCCAAATCTTCTTGAAAGTTCTTGTTTAATTCTATCAGGTGAAACATTTTTTGATGCTAATGCTACTAAGCAATGATACATTAGGTCAGCACCTTCATATATAACTTCTTCAATATCATTATCTTTGACTGCATAGGTAAACTCTCCTGCTTCTTCAACAATTTTTTTTAGCATAGAATTTTCTTTACCTTGAAGTAGTTTTGCAGTGTATGATTTTTTTGGATCATCATGTTTTTTCTCTTGAATAGTGTGATACAAAATATCTATTACTCCATATGCAGATGTTGTATCAATCTCAATATTATTTGATATCTCATTTGTTTTCAAATCTGTAAAAAAACAACTTTTTCTACCTGTATGACAAGCTACACCATTTTGGATCACTTGAAGCAGTATTGTGTCATTGTCACAATCTACTTTAATAGAGGTTATTTCTTGAGTATGGTTTGAGCTTTCACCTTTTTTCCAAATTCTTTGTTTACTTCTACTAAAATAGTGTGCATAATTTGTTTGCAATGTAAGTTCTAGGGCTTCTTTATTCATGTAAGCTAACATAAGAATTTCAAGTGTTTCATTATCTTGCGTAATTACAGGAACTAATCCATCTTGTTTGTCGAAGTCGATTTTATTAATTATATTATTCATAGAAGTGCCTTTAAAATTTTTGCTTGTAGTCGAGTCCAAATCCTGTTATATCTGTTTGATTCTCAATAGTAATGTTTGGTGAGATATCTATATTTGAAGAGTCTACTTTCTCATTTATCTCATCTTTCTCATCTTTTATTGTTTGAATATTTTGTAAAATTTCTTTTGTTAAATTATTATCATTTGAATAGGTGTTATTAAGTTTTAATTGTGCTAATGCCAAAGTTTCTTCTAAAGAAATAATTTTATTTTGTAATATTTCATTTTTTTCTGTTAGTGAGATGACTGTATTTTCTAATGCTACATTTTTATTTTTATTTTCACTATTATTTTCTAACAAGGTAGATGTTATCTTTTGATAGTCTATTAATTGAATACAAACCATCCCTAATGCTAAAGATAATGTAAAAATTATTATATATTTAATTTTTTGCATATTTATTTAATTCAGATAAAGGGAAAAATTCCCTTTAAACTATCTGATTGATGAGTCTCTTGATTTGTCTTTTGTATCTACCCAAATATTTGGAGTAGAACCACCAGGAGTTAAAAAGATCTTTGCATCTTTATTTACTCTTAATGCCTCATTGAATTTACCTTGAACTTCAATTTGTTGCATTTTTAATAAATTAGGAGTTAAAGAGTTAGCTATTAGTTTATTTGCTTTTGCTTGAGCATTGGCTTCAATAGTAACAGCATCTGCTCTACCTTGTGATTCAATTCTATTTTTATCCGCTTCCCCTTTTGCTAAAGCAGCTTTTTTCTCAGCTTCTTGTTTTGCTCTTAAAACTTCGTATTTAACTCTTTCAGATTCTTGATTTGCAATTTGAACTCTTTCAATTTGCTCTTTAATTTTTGTCGGAAGAACAATCTCTCTTAATTGAACAGACTCAATAGAAACAGGTTTCCCTTGAAGTGCTTCAATTTGTTTTCTAATTCCATCTTCAATTAATACAGCAATCTCATTTCTTTTTGTAGGAAGTTGCTCTGCATTAAATTCACCAACAACATTTCTTACAATATTTCTTACAACAGGATTTACGATTTTATCTTCCCATGAAAGTCCCCATGTTGCAATTGTTAACGGAGCTCCTGAAGGTAAAAGTTTATATTGCACTGTTAATTCAATAGATACTGGTAATCCTCTTGCATCTAGAATATTAATTGCAGGATTTACTTTGATACCACTATCAAATCCACTCATCTTTTCAACTGACATATAGTTAATAAGTCTTACTTTTGTATCAACAGTAATTACTTTTTGAATCACTGGAATAAAAAGGTGAAAACCTGGTTGTAGTGGATCAGTTTCATATTTACCTGTAGTAACTTTAATACCAACTTCACCTGAATTTATAATAACATATGGTTTTGTCATAAATAAACCTATAGCTATAATGATTATAGCATAGATGATTCCTGATTGTTTATTAAAATTTTTAAACATTTCTGGCGCTTGAAATGGTGGTTCATAACCACCTCCATTACCACCACCATTGTTATTAGATTGGTTATTAGAACCTTTGTTTTGCTGCTGTCTATTTTTGAAATAGTCATTATCTATTGGCATTTTATTCCTTTTTTATGTTAGTTAAGTGCAATAATATATTATTGCTCTTTGGTTTGTCTTAAGTATGCTATTTAGTTAATATATGTTAAATATTTAATATATTTTTCATTTTTTCCTGCAACAACATCAAAATATGCAGATTGAATTTTTTCAGTAATAGGTCCACGACTTCCAGATCCTATTTTTCGTGCATCAACATCTCTAATAGGTGTTACTTCTGCTGCAGTTCCTGTTAAAAAACATTCACTACAAATATAAACTTCTTCTCTTGTTATTCTTCTTCTAACAACCTCGATACCCATATCTTCAGCTAATTCAATAACAGTAGCTTGAGTAATAGACTTTAATGAGTTGTCGTTTGGAGGAGTAATTAATTTTCCATCTTCAACCATAAAGAAACATGCACCACTTGCTTCTGCTATATATCCTTGATCATCTCTCATAAGTGCTTCATCGTATCCTGCCTCTACTGCTTCGTATTTAGCCATTTGAGAGTTTAGGTAATTTGCAACTGCCTTTGCTTTCCCCATTCCTGAAGTGTTTCCACCTCTTGTCATTGAAGAGATTTTTAGTCTAATACCATTTTTTAATCCATCTTCACCTAAATATGCTCCCCATTTCCAAGCAGAAATAGATACATTCACAGGAGCATCTTTATGGTAAAGTCCCATAACTCCATATCCTAAATATACAAGAGGTCTAATATATGCGCCTTCAAATAATTCATTTTCTTGAAGTAGTTTAACTTGAGCGTCATTTAATTCCTGAAGAGTATATTTTACATCCATAAGAGTCATTTTAGAAGAATCTAAAAGTCTTTGTGTATGTTCATTTAATTTAAAGATAGCACATCTTCCATCTACTGTCTTGTATGCTTTTGTACCTTCAATCGCACCATTTCCATAGTGAAGAGTATGTGTTAGAACATGAACCTTTGCCTCGTCCCAAGGTGTAAGCTCACCATCCATCCAAATATATTTTGCTTTTTCCATTTAATTTATCCTAAATTTATATTTCATTTATCAAAGATTTTATCCTAAAATAGTTTAAAAACGATATAATTATTTTATGAATGAAGAATTAACGATAGAAGATATAAAAAATATTTTAGATAAAAGAATAAATGGTGACCAATATACAACTCTAAAAAGTATTCCAACCCCTGAGATGTTTAAAGATATGAATAAAGCTACAAACAGAATTGTACAAGCTATAAATAACGATGAAACAATTAATTTAGTTGGAGATTATGATGTTGATGGTGTAACTTCAACTGCTATTATGGTTTCATTTTTTAGTGCACTGGGTGTTGAGATAAATTATATAATTCCCAATAGATTTGAGCATGGATATGGATTAAGTCCTATTATTTTAGAGCAAATTTATGAAGGGGTAATTGTTACAGTTGATAATGGTATTAGTGCTGTTGAGTCTGCTCAAATTTGTAAAGAGAGAGGTTTAGATTTAATCATTACAGATCACCATACAGTTGGAGATATTTTACCAGATGCTTTTGCTATAGTTAATCCAAAACAGAATGATTGCACTTTCCCTTTTCCTGAGATTTGTGGAGCACAAGTAGCATGGTATTTATGTGCAAGTATTAAAAAAGCACTCAAGTTTGATTATAATCTTATGGAACTATTTGACCTATTAAGTTTAGCAATTGTTGCAGATATTATGCCAATGGTGAGTTTAAATAAAACGATGGTTAAATCTGGATTAAAATCTTTGGAACAATCACAAAGACCAGCTATTGTGGCACTACGAGAGCGGTATGATTTAAAAGTAGTGACAGAGGAAGATATCGGATTTAAAATTGCTCCACTTATTAACTGCGCTGGAAGAATGGCAGATCCCTCTATTGCTTTAGAATTTTTACTCTCTTTTGATGAATTTGAAGCAAATATGCAACTTGATTATCTGATTGAATTAAATGAATCACGCAAAGAAGATCAGCTCAAAATGTTTAATGAAGCCAAAATGCAAGTTGACTCTTCTGATAAAGTTGTGGTGGTCTCAAGTCCAGATTGGAATGAGGGGATTGTGGGAATCGTTGCTTCTAAACTGTGTGAAAAATATAAAAGACCAGCGATTGTTTTTGGAATAGATGGAGCAACTGCAAAAGCGAGTTGCAGAAGTACTGCTGATATTAATCTTTATGAACTTATCAAGAGTTGTAGTGATCTTTTAAGTGGATTTGGTGGGCATAAACAAGCTGCTGGATTAAGTATACAAACCGAAAAATTAGCAGAATTTAAAGAGTTAATTAATCAAAATATTGAAACTCTTCCTAAATTAGCTGATGATACAAGTGCTTATAGTATTGGGAAATTTAATATTTCAAATGTAGATGATAGGGTTTACAATCTCATTGAATCTTTTAGACCATTTGGAATTACCAATCCATATCCTATATTTACATTTTCAAATCTAGAAGTTTTTAATGTAACAAAAATGGGGAAAAATAAAGAGTTTAGAAAATTAGTAGTTGGTGATGGGATTCATATTATTGATGTTGTGATATTTATTGATTGTGAAGAGATTGAATTGGGTGAAAAAATAAGTTTTACAGCAACAATCTCT